>ERZ795051.213-NODE-213-length-92626-cov-58.209947_pt1 | contig 92626 bp, 88 predicted proteins | sample MGYA00375135_ERZ795051 | MGnify/ENA primary metagenome ERZ795051 (study PRJEB30180, sample SAMN05720222) | activated sludge metagenome | isolation source: Anaerobic digester | place: Japan | collected 2015-05-26 ... | reverse complement strand
ATGCCTCCATTATTATCTTCAACAAATAAATCAACTCTTACTGTTTTTAATTTATAATAAAGCCATAACTATTCCATTTTCTTCATCAATTCTTCAAGGCCAGAATAATATGGATAATGAGTTTTTAAAGCAATTTTATCTTTCGCAGCCACTATTTCTTCTTTTTTGACTTTTTGATCCACATTTTCTAGCACGCATCTATAATGGTAGTGCAATCCATTCGCATAACCGTGATGTGTGTGTAGTAATGTTTGGACTTTTTTCCTAGAGTACTTCGTATAAGGGCATTTCCCTGCAGCAATATCATCTTTTTCATGGATATTACAGTCTTCAAGACATCTAATTTCAGTTTTTTTTATTTCATTACTAAAGTTAGAATAGTTATCTATTACAAATTCGCAAAATGGAATCCATCTTTCACATATAGGACATCTATCAGATGTTCTTGAATTTATTGTATCTATTGTTGCTGTAGGGATAGTAGTTTGTAAAGAAAATGCCCCAGATTGGATTTCCTTTTTAGTTCCGACTTCAACACCATAGAGATTTTTATCGTATGTTATAATCAGAAAATCTGGTGGAATAATATTTCTTTTAAATCCTAGAAGACGTTGTGAGAGCAATAACGGTATAATATATCCTACATTGCTTCTGAGAAGAAATACATAGACTAATAACTCATGCCATAATCCCCCCGCTGTTTTTGGGAGCAAAGAATCAAAATATTTATTAAGTTCTTTAGGTGCTTCGGATTCTCCTTCCTTAAGTCCAATTTTACCTTTAAATCCCTTTAATTCAGGAAACTTCTCTTCCAATGTAATTTCTGGTATCTCTTTTTTTAGTTTTTCCAAAACTTTTTCCCTTAAATTATCAGAAACAGTTAGTGTTTCATAACTCATCAATAAATTCACAAAGTGAAGTATTAACCTAACAAAATTTTCCTTATCATCTTTGGTTTGTATCGAGTAGTACCCTCTTCCTAATAAAATGTATTCAAAAAGGTCAGCTAAAATCATCTGGCGACCTTTTTGAGAGTATAATTGAGAATCAAAATCTAAATCTTCTATGATTTTAGTTATCTTATCCAAATTATACTTATAAATCTTGTAATCATTTATTTCTGTTTCTGTAAAATTCTTTTCAACCTTAAAAACATCATGGAAAGCTTGTAAATGTTTTAATGCATCGTTCATTTTTTTATATAGATTGTCCATATTTCACACCTTCTTGAATAAAATATCGACTCGAAAAATTTATTTTATCTCTTTCTGTCACGGGGAGCCACATCTCAACTTTCAACCAAAAAAGTATAACATTAATTATTACCTATTTTAATATCAAAGTATTGACACATTCTATTTTTCCTTTAAGTGAAATATTGTTTCTGTATATGGATTATCTCTATCTTTCTCAACTCTGTTAAGGACAGGTCTCTTGAATTTATTGACAATTTTCATTCCAGCTATTTCTGCAATCTTTGGGTAAAGATTAAATTTATCGTTTGCCACTAAAAATACATCATAATTTTTTTGAAGATATCTTTTGCAATTTAAAAGAACTTCTGCTATTCCATCGATATAGGATTTTCTTTGCCCTTCGCCTTGTCCCTTAGATAAAGGCCCTATTTCAAAATCATCTCTCCGTTCGACTTTAAATATTTCATAAGCATATGCATGTTGTTCATGATAATCAATAAGTCCAACATACGGTGGACTAGAAAATATTCCTCTTATTTTGTTATTTTTTAATATTTCTGCGAATTCTATATTTCTCTTTTTTACTTCTTCATAAATATCTATAGTTCTTGAATCCCCTGTTAAACAAATTTGAAAAGTATTAGTTCTTAACTTTTCAAACGCTTTGAGTCTATTTAAAGTGTCCTTTGTATAAAAATCCCACCACTTTGAAATCGAAAATATTGGTTTACATATTTTCCCATGCTTTTTACAATAGTAAGTATTAGTAACTGGTTCCTTTAGAGTAGCTAAATCTGCGTGGGTTGTTGCTCTACAAGAACGAGCAGTTCTACTTAAAATAATAGTCAAGACTTTCCTTACGGCTGGGTCACTTATTAATTTTATTTCTTCTGTTATAAAATTTATCTCTTTCCTAACGGGGTCTATAAACCATTTATCTAAAAAGGTTTCATTTTTATCCTGTAATACTTTGATTTGATATTTTTGAATCAACTCTTTATAAATAGGAAGAAATTCTGTTTCTTTATCTTTTGCATATTCATCTTCTTTGATTATTCCTTTAGCGACCTTTCTTTTATACTCTGGTGATGGAAAGTATTTATTGTTGAATTTTGCAAGTTCTTCAAGCAGATGCTCTTCAAAAATAATATTTTTTTTGTCTTTTTGAAATTCTTTTAATTTTAATGTTAGCCTATGTAATGCATCTCCAACAAGAATTAAATCATGCTTTTCAACTTTTACTTCAGAAATTAGGACATTGAAGGAAGAAATATCTATTCCGATAGCGTGAATTCCTAATTCATTTGCTTGTACTAATGTTGTTCCACTTCCACAGAAAGGATCTAATACTATATCGCCTTTATTAAAATAAATTTCTTTTTTGAATTCATCAATATGATTATCGAGAAAATATTCAACCAATTGTGGTATGAATTTACCTTTATAAGGATGTAACCTATGCACATGTTTTGTTCTTTCTTTTTCAGAATAATTTGAAAAAGAAAGATGCCAATTGATATCTTCTCCTAATATTTCCTTCCATTTTGTTTCTTTTGAAAAAGAATCATAATAATTTTTTAGTTCATTCAAATCAACTAAGGAATTACCATTGTTTTCATATTTTTTAATCCGTCCATATTGAATTAAGTATGCTATATTAGAAATTGTAATTTTTTTATTAACGTATTTTGTTGCCCATATACTCGCATCTTTCAAATTAAATAATTTTTTATCTTCTTTAGTTTGTTCAAATAGAGATAGCTGTTGCATAATAATTAAATTTCCATAAAATTATTTTAAATAAGTAAATTCATAATTTTCTTATTCATTGTATCTATATCAAGGCCTTCTATTGTATACGCCTCCTCTGTCTCCCCGGATGCACCATAGTATTTAACCCCAAAAGATTGAAACCTACCCCTATAACCCTCTTTTAATAGATAGCCAGCTATAACAGGTGCTATGCCTGTTTTCACATTATGGTCCTCATAGGTGATGATAACCGGTATGGATAATAGCACTTTCATCACAGCCTCATCCACCTCATTTACAGATGCCATATTTACTATAGTGGCCTCCAGCCCTGCTTTTATGAGCCTCTCCCTTATCTCCAGTGCCCTGATAAGCATACCCCCGTATGTAATAATGGCAAGACTGTTGCCTTCTGCCATTATGTCCATCTTTCCATATTCAAAGACATAGTCATCTCCAAAAAAGGGGCTGCCATCTGTCTTTGTTATTACAGGCCATCTGTTTCTGCCTGTAGCGACTATAAAGTTTCCATTGGTCCTTGCCACATACCTTACTGCCCTGTCTGTCTGATTGGGGTCGCATGGGACTATAGTCTTAAAGTTAAATAGACTCCTTGAAAGCCCTATATAATCTATACACTGATGAGTCTTACCGTCAGGGCCTACATCAAGTCCCACATGGGTCAAGATGAGCTTCAGATTTGATTTATTTATGTCATTTAATCTCTGCTGATTGTATGTCTCGTCTATACCGAATACCCCGAAGTCTGCAAAAAAAGTGAGTATATCAGTAGTAGAGAGTGCCCCGGCTATGGTGGCTGTGTTGTGTTCCTGTATACCACCCTGGAAGAAATAATCCGGGTGTGACTTTGCAAAATCAACAGTCTTTACAGAGCCTGATAAGTCACAGTCAAATACGCAGACAGGCCTGCCTCTGGGTATATTTATATCTGCTATATCCTTAAGGGCAATACCGAATGCTGTTCTGTTGTCGAGTTTGTCTTCTTTAGTGTATTGCCTGGGTTTCCCTGTATCAAAAGAAGGGTTTCTGTTATCGCTGCTGTTCAAAGACCATGTCCATCTCCCCTTTCTCATCTCTCTATAAAAATCCAGTCTATTCTCTATGCCCAGGATAGACATGGCCTCTTTATATTCATCATTATTCAGGGGGCTTCCATGGTATTTCTCTTTATTCTCCATAAAGGGGATACCTTTTCCCATGACTGTCCTTGCCAGTATACATGTGGGGTTATTGCCCTCTCTGGCCTTTTTTAAGGCCAGATATATCTCGTTATAGTCGTGTCCGTTTATCTCAAGGACATCCCATCCGTCTGAGAGGTAGTTCTCTGCTATATTCTGGGGCATGACATTGTAAATGCTACCGCTTATCTGGAGATGGTTGTAGTCAACTATCACTGTTATATTTTTAAGTCTGTATTTTCTTGCAAACCTCCTTGCCTCTCCAATCTGACCTTTTTGCTGTTCCCCGTCGCCCATGGGGACATAGATATGGTTATCCCTCTTGTGAATCTTTGATTCCAGGGCAAAACCACAACCTGCAGATAAACCCTGTCCAAGATTGCCTGTAGACCAGCCAATAAAGGGTATGCCTTTTACCACATGGCCCTCAAAGGGGCTACCCCCTTTTCTGAAAAAGGCTATTACCTCATCTACAGGGAGGTATCCAAGCCTTGCAAGGGCAGAGTATACGCCGGGGGATGTATGCCCATGGCTTATAACAATCCTGTCTTTTGGCTCATTTTTTAACCCTGCAAATGAAAAAAGGACAAGATATATATCCAGCGATGATATAGATCCGCCAGGATGACCAGAACCTGCAAGGGTAGTCATGGTTAAAATATCGCCTTTTGCAAGTCTTGATAATTCTTGAAGCCTCTTTATCTCTGATTCATTGAGTCTTTCCTTTTCAAAGACCATCTTTTCCTCCTCTGTAGTAATCACAATCATTCTGTAGAAGGCAGTTTTCACACCCCGGCTTTTTTGCCTTGCAGATGTATCGACCATGGAGTGTCAAAAGAAGCGAAAGCTCAGTATAGTATTTTTCATCTACATCACGCCTTAAGTCTTGTTCTATCTTTTCAGGGTCTTTATTTTTTGTCAATCCTATCCTGTTGCTAAGCCTTATTACATGGGTATCCACTATTATGGCAGGCTTCCCAAAGGCAACCCCTACTATGAGGTTTGCTGACTTCCTGCCTATGCCCTTGATAGTGGAAAAGGTATCTATATCATCGGGTACCTGGCCTTTGAACCTCTCCTTTATCTCCCTGACCACATTCTTTATCGCCTTTGCCTTGTTTCTGTAAAAACCTGTTGGTTTTATATCCTCTTCCAGTTCCTCCACGGGTATATTCAGATAATCATCAATGGTTTTATATTTTTTGAACAGTGTTTTGGTAAGTTTATTAACCCTCTCGTCTGTGCACTGGGCAGATAGTATTGTGCTTATTGTTAGCTCAAGGGGATTAGAATAGACAAGTTCAATCCTTGCCTTTCCATGCATCTCTCTTAGCTTTTTTAGTATGGAATCTATATCCTTTTCCACTATATGCCTTTTTTTCTCTTCAGGTTGTTGAGAGTATCTTTTATACCATTTAAGTCTCTTGCATTCAATATATCTTTCTTTTCCTGCCAGCCCTTCCTTGCTATGCCAACCCCATAGAATATATCGTAGAACCCATCTGCTGAGTGGGCATCAGGATTAATGGATATGAGGGCACCCCTCTCCCTGGCGTATTTGAGGTATCGCCAGTCTATGTCAAGCCTGTATGGGCTTGCATTAAGCTCGATAACAACACCTTTTTCTGAACATGCCTCTATAATCTTTTTTACATCTACCGGGTACCCATCCCTTGAAAGGAGAAGTCTGCCTGTTAGGTGGCCGAGCATGGTTGTATATGGATTCTCAATGGCCCTTATTATCCTTTTCTCCATATCCTCCTGTTTCATATTGAAGCCTGAATGGACGGATGCAATGACAAAATCAAAGCCTTTTAATATATCTTCATCATAATCGAGACTGCCATCAGGGAGTATATCGCTCTCTATCCCTTTAAAGATATGGAAATCTTGACACCTTCTGTTGAGCCTATCAATCATATCCCACTGTCTTAATATATCTTCTGTCTTCAGACCGCCTGCGTAGTATGCACTTTTGCTGTGGTCTGATATGCCTATATAGGACATACCCATCTTTTTTGCCCTATCAGCAAGCCTTTCTATGGAATCTATGCCGTCGCTGAACTCTGAATGGATGTGAAATATGCCTTTTATGTCCCCCATCTCTATAAGCTCAGGCAGTCTGCCCTCTGTAGCTGCCTCCACCTCCCCATAATCCTCCCTCAACTCAGGTGGGATGTATTGAAGCCCGAGTATGTTATAAATCTCCTCTTCAGAGATGCATCTTATGAGTTGCTCTCCCTCAAAAAGACCGTATTCATTGAGTTTGAATCCTTTTGCCTTTGATATGCCCCTCAGTCGCACATTATGTTCCTTGCTGCCTGTAAAATACATAACTGCATATGGAAAAGAGGTCTTTTCTACAACCCTTAAATCTACCTCTATCCCTGATTTCAGCCTGCACGATGTCTTTGTATCGCCTTTTAATAAGACCTCTTCTATCTCAGGGAGGGATATGAAAAAATTTGTAATAGATTCATGGTCTTTCCCTGTAACAAGGATATCTATATCCTTGACTACCTCTTTTCTCCTTCTTATGCTACCGCATATCTCCATATCTGATGGAGATACTATCTTGAGGAATTTCTCTCTTATGGATTCTGCCTGGGGGTATATCTCTCCCAGGAGATGTTCATCCTTGTGCTTTTTGAGAAATTCAATGCCTTTAAGGATCTTTTCCTGGGTCTTTTCCCCGAAGCTGGGCAGTGTAATGAGCCTGTTTTCCCTGCATGCATACTCCAGTTCGCCTATATTCGTTATCCCCAGTGTATCATAGAGAACCTTTATTTTTTTAGGTCCGAGATTAGGTATCTGGAGAAGCTCAATGAGCCTTGGGGGAATCTCTTTTCTCAGGTTTTCAAGATACTCGATCCTTCCTGTAGATATATATTCCTCAATCTTACTGGCTATGGCATCGCCTATACCCTTTATCTTCCTCAGCCCTTTTTCCCTGATTATCCCATCAAGGTCATCGAGACCCGATATGGTCCTGGCTGCATTATAATATGCCTTGGATTTAAAGGGGTTTTCCCCCTTGATCTCCAGAAGTGTGCCTATCTCTTCAAGGATTTGGGATATATTTTTCTGCTCCATTTAGCTATTATTTACAATGTAGGATAAAATGTCAACAGCAACTGGGTTGACAAAATCCGAAAAAATACTTAAAAATAAGGAATGAACTATTAAATCAAACAGGAGGTTGTTATGAGCAAGGCAAAACCAGTAAGTGATAGTGAGTTTACCAGTGCAGTCCTGGAATCTGATATACCAGTCCTTGTTGATTTCTGGGCGTCCTGGTGCGGGCCATGTCAGGCTATGGGGCCTGTGGTTGACGATATAGCAGGCCAGTATGAAGGTAAGGTAAAGATATTAAAGCTCAATGTAGACGAAAACCCTACAACACCGGCCAAATACGGTATCAGGGGCATACCAACACTTATACTCTTTAATAAAGGTGAGGTTGTAGACAGGATTATAGGTGCACAGCCAAAAAGCGCTGTAGAGGGCCTCCTTAAAAAGGTCTTATAATGGTCATATAAGCATGGAGCAGAAAAAGAAGGAGTTGTATTTTAAAAAAGTAGAGGAGGAGCCTTTTGCAAGGCTTCTGGGGATAAGGCTTTTAGATGTAGATGAGGGATATGCCCTGTGCGAGATGAGATACACCGATGATAAGGATAACATCTATAACAACACCCACGGTGGTGCTTTATTCTCTCTCATTGACGAGGCCTTTGAGATATCCTCCAACAGCCATGACAGGGTCTCTGTGGCCCTCAATATGAATATAACCTACATGAAACCTGCCAAAAAGGGTGCTATGCTGAGGGCTGAGTCAAAGGAGATAAACAGAACAAGAAGGACTGCCTCTTATTATATAACGGTTAAGGATGATGAAGGTCTTATAGCTGCCTGTCAGGCCCTTGTCTATATAAAGGACCAGGAGATACCGTTTTTAAAGATTGATTGATACCTGAAGGTCTTGCTATGGCCACCTCCCCCTTAAAAACCATAAATAGTAAATCGACCATGGTTTAAGGCCTATCACACTATATCATATCCCCATGACAAAGGAGGGGTGGTATTTGTTTTTTATAAGTCTGTATCCTTCAGTCTATAGTTTATAGTCTATTTTTTGTGGTCTGGTTATTGAGATATGAGGGTCTCATTTAGGGGTTACCTTGATCCTTGCCTTTTTATCCTTTTCCCCTTCTACTACTACCCTGTCTTCATTGAGGAAATATCTGATTACATCGCCTGTTAGTTTATCCTGGCCAGAATAGACTGTTACATTGCCTTTAAGGGTAATCTCCCCTTTTTTATTGTCAAAGATCGCTTCGGAACATGTTGATGTGCGGTCTTTTTTGACTATCTTTACATTACCCTTTGCATGGGCCCTCTCTATCTCGTTTGTAGCCTCATCCATATATGCATCTATGGAATCACAGAATATATAGAGGTCACCCTGCCTTGCCACCACATTGCCCTTAAAGATTATATATTTTTCCTTTTCAAGACCCTCCATGGTATCTGACACAATATCAACAGGCTGCTTTTTATCGAAAAAACCTATCTTTTCATCGACTGATGCTGTTTTCTGTGCTACAACCATATCTGCTTTAAGGTTTATATCGGTCCTTGTTCTCTTAAAATCTGTGGTATAGGTGGGTAGATCCAGTTGTGCCATCTGAAGACTTTTGCGTTGTCTTTTTATCCCTGATCTTAAAAACCTGCTGTCCGGGTATCTTGTCCTTAGCTGTTCCATGTAGTAATCGCTTTTATTTTGATTACCCAGTTGTCTGTATGAGAGGGATAGGTAGTATAATGCCTTGTCTGTGCCAGTGGCATCAGGGTATTTTTTTAAAAAGGTTTCAAACCTTGTAGTCGCTGCGTTGTATTGAAAGGTCCTGTAATAGAATTCTCCCACATAAATCTCTCTGTCTATAATCTTCTGTATCATGACCTTTCGCCTCTGTTCCACATCCTTTGCATAGGTGCTCGCAGGGTAACGGTTTAATAGATAGGTGTATCTATCTATGGCCTTTATTGTATATGTCTGATCCCTCTCAAAGGACAAAGATAGTTTTTCATAGCACTCCCCTAATCTATTAAGGACATAGGGGATATTCTCATCTTCAGGGTGGGCATTAAAAAAATCCTCATAGACATTAGAAGCAAGGACATATTCCTTTTTTTCAAAATAGACATCCCCAAGCTTCACAGTGGCAATAAATGATATAGGGTCAAAGGGAAAGTTTTCTTTAATCTGAGTGAATTTCTCTATTGCCTTGTCGTATTTCTTTGCCTTCATGAGGTTTACACCCTCTACATAGAGGTCAGCAGGCTTTTCGACCTTTTTTGGCTGGGAGGCACAGGATACCAAAAAACAAAGGGCTATGAAGATATATAAGGTGATTATTTTTTTCATTTCTTCATTATAACAGAATGGAAAAAAATATGCTATCCTTTAGCGGGTATGACCATAGAGGATAGCATAAAAAAAGGGCTTGACTCCTATAAGATATGTTACGATAGACACATACTGCAAGACCTCTGCACCTATGTCCAGGAGATTAAAAAGTGGAATGAACACATAAACCTCACCGGTTTTAAGGATACTGAATCCCTGATTAAGGGGTTGCTCTATGATGCCTTTTTTGTTTATACCTTTATGGACAAAGAAAGCTCCATACTGGACATGGGCTCTGGGGCAGGTATTATATCCATACCCACAGGAATAATAAACAGGGGTATGGAGGTATTTTCTGTGGACAAAAACACAAAGAAGATACACTTCCAGAGGCACATAAAGAGACTCCTTGGCCTCGAAAGATTCCATCCACTAAGGGAAAGGATTGAATCCATAAAAGATATAAGTGTAGATATTGTGACTGCAAAGGGTTTTGGACGTATTGAGGATATCCTCTGCAAGGGTGCGAATATTTTAAAAAAAGGAGGCAAGGTATTAATATTAAAGGGAAAAAATGACAAGCCCGTAGAGTTCAATGGATTTGATCTCGTAGGGGATATTGTCTATTCACTAACTGATTCTGAAAAGATTTACAGATTGTTCATATATTCCAGAGAGATGGGGTTCTAAAACATGAAGAGATTGATAAAAGCCTTTTTGGTATTTTCGCTGATTATATCGGCTCTGTCATCCTGCCTCTATAAACAGCCTTTATTCGATGAGGAAGCATGGCGAAGGGAGATAGAAAATCAGAGCCCAGATGCCCTAAGGTCACCCCATTTTGCCAATGGGGTATATTTTAACCCGTGGTCAGCAAGGAAACATGGTGGTTTTGGGAGATTTCTCAGGTGGAAACTATCCAGAAAACAGGACTATACAGAGGAGGAAAGGGTTTTTCTGCCAAAGGTGATACCGGGTCTAAAAGACAGGATTGCATCCTATGGACAGGGGGATTTTATTTCGTGGATAGGCCATTCCACATTTTTGATAAGGATTGATAATGCATATTTTTTAACCGACCCCATATTCTCTCAAAGGGCACTTTTACCAAAGAGGAAGACACCTCCAGCCATAACAGGGAGCCAGATAGGGGAGCTTGCCAAAGAATTGATTGTCCTCATATCCCACAATCATTACGACCACCTCGATGAGGACAGCATCAAAGACCTGCCTGAAAACACGAGGATAATTGTCCCAATGGGGCTAAAGGGGTTTATAGAAGGTATGGGAAAAAAATATGTTACAGAGCTGGACTGGTGGCAGGAGATTGTATTGAAAAAAGATATAAGGATAGTCTGTCTACCTGCACAACACTGGTCAAGGCGGATAGGCCAGGATACCAACACAACCCTCTGGGCAAGCTACATGATCTCTACACCGAAATTAAAAATATACTATGCCGCTGATAGCGGATATTTTATTGGATACAGAGAGATAGGCCGTATGTTTCCATCCATAGACTATGCCCTCATGCCTACCACTGCATATCACCCCAGATGGTTCATGCACTACGCCCATATGGACATAAAAGAGACAATTGATGCCTTCTTTGACCTCGGTGCAAAATATTTTATCCCGACCCAGTGGGGGACATTCTGGCTCGGGGATGAGCCCCCTGGCTATCCAGTTCTAGAGCTGCAACAGAGGATTAAAGCCAATGGGCTTGACCCTTCAAGATTTATTATAATGGATATAGGCGAGATTAGACCCCTATCAAAAACCCGATAAGAGCCCTTTGAAAAAGGTTTTTGCTCTGGGGACAAACCTGCAGGGCCTTGCAAAGGTCTTACTCTTAGATAGACAAAAAATGGATTTTACTTGTCTTCATCATCATTTCTATTCAATGACAAAATCAAAGTAGGTATCAGGAAATGGTTCGTCCTTCAGTGTATAATGCCACCACTCAAGGCTTAAGTTCTGAAAGCCGTATCTCTCCATGAGGCTTTTCAGTAAGAGCCTGTTTGCCCGCTGCATAACGCCTATCTTTGGGTTTGCCGTGTGGGAAAGCTCATGAAAGCAGTCAAACCCGGTGCCCATATCAATAGTGTTATCCTTAAAGCGTTTTTCTGCTGGTAGAAAACAAGGGTATAGCCTCTGCCCTGTTTTATATTCCTCCTGCTCAGGGACAGGGACAGGCACTATTGTAAGGTCTACAGTACTACCCCTGCTATGGCTTGAACGTTCGGCAATGTAGCCATCTTTAAAGAGGTTTCTCTTATCTACAGTAGGATAAAACTCTTCCTGCATCCTTGTATCTTTAATATCTCTTGCCCATCTCACAAAATGACCCACTGCCCTCTGGGGTCGGTAGCAGTCATATATCTTGAGGGATAGATTGAACCTTTCAAGCTCTTTCTGGACATTGGAGAGTGCAAGGGCTGCCTTTTTTGTAAGGATACACCTGGGGGCATTATAGCCCTCTATTCGCTCCCCTACGAAGTTATGGGGCGTAAAGTATCTTATATCGAGGATAACAGAGGGGATAATCTCTTTTACATCGACAAATCCTTCAGGGTAGCTTGCCCCACTGCAAACCCCTATGGAGGGCATCAATACAGCAGCTAACAGAAGGATGTGCAAAAAGATTTTATCTATCCTCATAGGAAATATACCTGCCATATCCAACTCTTTCTGTTTAAAAGGTTGTTTTTTATTATTGTGGTACTAACTTGTTACCACCTCTTTTATCCAGGGAAATCGCTCTTTAAGAAGCTTTTCTACCCACAGACTGAGGGCAAAATCGCCGCATCACATGAGCTTGCCGCCTATGAGCCTTATATATACAATACCCTTTTCCCTGTCTAAATCTATAAGTTCACCATAGCCCTCGGCAAGTTCATCGAGCTTTGGCTTTAATTCTTCAAGGGCATCCCTTATCTCATCGCCTACATCCATATAACCACCTTGAATATTTATATTACTCCAACCCGTTTGTCCAGAAAAACCTATCAAGTCTCATATTATAAAACTTTTCTGGCTCCTTTGGGTTTGCTATCTTGAGATAAAGTTCAGGGTCACTATTCTTTGGGATTGCAATTATCCACGATGCAAGGGTCATCTCCCTGTCCTGTGCGCTCCCTGTCCGCCATATGCTATTATTTGGGCCATCATTTCTATCCTCACTGAAGATAATAAAATCCTCAATGGTAAAAGATGTGGGGTGAGACATGAGGAGCTGGCCTATACGGTTCAGCCTTATCTGACTGCTCTTGCCTATCTTTTCATTGGCCCACAAAAGTGTCTCGTCGGTATAGTGGTTTGTATGGTAGAGGATGCCATTGTCCGTCTCCCTTGAAGAAAATCTACCATCAGGTGCTACCTCTATTATTGCTATCTTTGTTTTGTCTCCCATCATATAAAAAGAAGGGTGTATCTTGGAAAAAAAATCCCTATCCTTGAGAACAGCATCCACAGATTCATAGGATGTGAGTATAGATTCCACAATGCCTTTCTTAACAGGGTGTCTTTTAGCATGGGGAATACTGCTGGCAGTCATACTCACCACCGAGAGCCCTTTTTCATTTATCCCTGCCACAACATACTGTTCTTTTTGTCCTTTTACAGGGAAAAGGCCAAGGTATGTATAGCCAGTCTCAGGGACTATTAATCTTAATTCATTCGGTTGAGGCAGATAGTCCCTATTTTTGGCAAGGATAATACCCTTACCTTCTACCTTGTCACCTGCTGCTGCCCAGCATGTACAGGCACAGGATTCACCTGTCTCTATAAGAAAAATCAATACCAAAAAAAGAAATGCAATGGATATTATCTTTGATTTCTGAAGGGCTTTGCCTTTATGTTTGTTATTGCTATTTAGGCAGTAGTAGTTCATTGAGATGCTATATTAAAGATTTTAACTATTGTCTTTGTCAATATTTTTGTTTATAGTGTTGTGTCTTATTGCAGGCGGGATTATTATAGGTCAGATAAAAAGAAGTGAGGGGCTTACTTAAATGCCAAAAATCAATATAATAAAATGAAAGATTATCCATCTATAGCCTGGTTATTGCTTGCCCTTACATGTCTTTTTACATACCTTGGGCTGAATCCTCGTACTAGGAGAAACTTGCGATGGGGAAGGACAAAAACGAGTTACCCCATGTCAACCGTCGGGGTAATTGTCTCCATTGCTACATTTGTTGCCCTCACTGCTGCTGCATTCGGATTTTTACCGTTTTTTACAATATTTCTATCTATCCCAGCGCTTCTTATTGGAGCATTGTATGACTCATGGCGAAATAAGAGAGATAAGGAGGGAAAAGGAAAAAAGTAACATATAGTCCGAGCTATCCAAACCTGTACTGGACGCCGTATTCACCTTTTGGGTATTGCCATTCTATTGCCCCCTCTATGCAGGCAATCTTACATGTCCCGCACTCTAAACACCCTGCAAACTCCACCACCACCTCATTGTTTTCCTCATTGTATGTATATAGATGGCCAGGGCATACAAAAAGACAGTATTTTATCTTACACCTTGTCCTGCATATATCGTTATTTATCTTGATATGGCTCTCTTTGTCTGCCTTGAATGCATCAAGGGCGAGTTTTTCATCTACTCTCATATCCACCTCAGATATTCTTGATACTGTATAGTTCTTTAAGTCTCTTGAAGCTCATCATACCCGATGACTTGAGCTCTCTCCATAGGGTCTGGCCTATCTTCTCCTTTGGCTGGTCGCCGAACCACATGACCTTTTCAACAAAATGAGGGAAGTATTTGGGGTAGTATGTGAAAAATGCATCATTATCCAGGAACTCCGGCATATCCTTACAGTTCATCATATCCTTGAGGACAAAGGTCTCCCTGAGCCTTGCCTCATAAGAAGACAGGGTCTGGGCAGAGTAATCGCCCTTCTGTCTTGCCATAAGTATAGTCTCTGCTGCTATTATGCCTGATGCAATAGCAAACTCCATACCCCTTACTGTAACACCCATATTCAGCGCAAAGCCTGCTGCATCCCCTGTCACGAGTATACCATCTCCATATAATTTTGATATGGTGTTGTATCCTCCCTCTGGTATAACATGGGCTGAGTATTCTATGGTATTACCACCCTCTATAAGTCTTTTTATCTCATATCTCGCCTTGAAGTCATCAAGAAGGGTATGTGCCTCAATGGTCGGTGCCCTCTCCATCAATGCCTTTATGCCTATTACTATACCGAGTGATATGGTGTCCTTGTTTGTATATAAAAAACCACCGCCGAACATCCCTTTTGTTACATCCCCCAAGAACAGATGGGCACAACCCTCGTCTTTTTCCACATTGAATCTATCGTTAATCTTTTCCTCTGAGAGCTCGATTATCTCTTTTATACCCACTGCATAGTTTTTGGGCTTCATCTTGGGCTTAAGCCCTGCCTTTTCTGCCATAAAGGAAAGCACACCATCAGCAGCAACTACAACATGGGCAGGTATCTCCTCCTCCCCTGATACAATGCCTGCAACAGTCTTGTCTTCCCAGATAAGGTCATCTACCCTCTTGGTGGGTATTACAAAGACACCCTTCTCCATTAATCGCTCTGAGAGCCACCTGTCAAGGGTAGCCCTGAGGACTGTATAGCTATGCCCTGTTTTCCTTAGTCTTTCCCCTGTAAAATCTATATTCAGTGAATTGTTATCCCCTAAAAGGCTCCACCTCTCACGGACAACCCTCCTCTCCAGGGGTGCGCCCTCCAGCATATCTCCTATTAAAGGCTTAATAGGCTCAAGATAGAGCCTGCCCCCTGTTACATTCTTACTCCCTGGAAAGTCTCCCCTCTCAAGAACAATAACCTGAAGGTCATTATCTGCAAGCCTGTATGCACAGGCAAGACCTGATAGACCCCCTCCAACTATCACTGCATCTATTTTTTCCACATCATGCCTCTTGTTTTAAATTCTTTAGCCCATCCTTCAGGGCAGGGAGTATATTGAACAGGTCATCCACTATACCGTAGTCTGCATACTGGAATATCAGGGCATTGGGGTCCTTGTTCACTGCAACTATGACCTTTGACGTATCCATGCCCATGGTATGGTGAAGCGCACCTGACACACCACAGCCGATATATAGTTTTGGAGATACTGTCTTACCGCTCTTGCCAACCTGGTCTTCGTAATCACGCCACTTGCTGTCCACCACAGCACGGGAGGCACCGACCCTCCCGCCTAAAATCTCTGCAATCTCCTCAAGGATATTGAAGTTCTCGGGGCCCTTCATGCCCCTGCCTCCACATATAATAAAATCAGCCTCCTGGAGATCCACCTTTTTGGAGCCACCTTTGTCTATCCTATTCGTATTGATCCTGGAATCCATGCTTATTTCCAGCCTCTCATCTATCACCTCAGCGGCAGTGTCTCCTTTTACTATAGAAAATGAGTTTGGCCTGAATGTAACTATAGAGATTGGGGTATTTTGCGTTGTCACCCATGAGATTATCTTACCCCCATAGATGGGTTTTTTTATCTTAATCTCACCGTCTGTCACCTCTATCCCTATAGCATCAGACACAATAGGGGCATCGAGCCTTGCAGCGAGCCTTGGAAAAAGGTCTTTTCCTGTTATGGTTGATGCACCTAAGACAAGATAGGGTGAATATTTTTTTATCAGATACTCCATGGCATCAGTATATGTATCCCACCTGTAGTCTTTTAATAACTCTGTATCTACTGACAGGATTTTATGGGCAAAGGGCTTTATCTCATCTATAAGGCTTTTTGTATCAAAGCCCAGAAGCACAGCATATAATTCCGATGACAGCTTTTCTGCAAGCTCCTTGCCCTTTGAAAGGAGTTCAAAGCTTGTTTTACGTATTGAGCCTTCCTTGCACTCTATAAAAACGAATATATCCTTTGACATAAGTCCATCTCCTTGCTATAGAACTTTTGCTTCTTCTCTTAACAGTTTTATCAATTTTTTTACCTTTTCCTCCGGGGTCTCTCCATCTATAATCTTGACAGGGGGTCTACCTTTTGGTGTCTCATATGATAAAATCTTTATCTTCGATGCGTTTCTATCCAGTGACTCCTTTGCAAGACCAAGGGTTACAGGGTCTATAACAGGTATGTTGGCCTTCATTGCCTTCATCACCCCGGTTATAAGGGGCACCCTCGGCTCATTAATACCCTTTTGGGTTGTTAGAAGGGCAGGCAACTGAACCTCTTTTGTCTCCTTCCCTCCCTCTATATCGTTCTCAACAATTATCTTTTTTTCATCCACCACATCGAGTTTTGTAATGGCAGTAACATGTGGTATCTTCAGGAATTCAGCCACCATGGCTCCTATATTACCGTTTTCATCATCTATGGCCTGCCTGCCACACAGAATCAGGTCAAAGCCCTCTTTTTTTGCAAAGCCTGCGAGGATTTTTGCTGTGATTAGAGGGTCATCTGTATCCAGGTCTGTATTATCAATAAGGTATGCCTGGTCTGCACCCATGGCAATGGCTGTCCTTAATGCCTCCACTGCCTTTTTACCACCATAGGTGCATACAGATATCTTTGAATCCTTGACCTTACCTTTAAACCTTATGGCCTCTTCTACTGCAAATTCGTCAAAAAAATTGAGATTATATTTGTTTTCTATCTCCAGAGACCTGTTATCTCCTTTTATAAGTATCCTTGCCTCAGTATCAGCTACCTGTTTAATAAAAACGAGTATATTCACCTTTTTGCCTCCTTATCATTATAAATCAGACACCCGATTACGATGAGATTAAAGCTTTCCTATAATGGTCCTGCCTATAAAATCCTTTAATACCTCATGGGTGCCACCTCCATAGAGGAGGAATCTTGCATCCCTGAAATATCTCTGCGGTGTGTATTCATAGGCAAAGGCATTGGCACCGTATATCCTCGTCACCTCATCGACAACCTTGAGACAGACCTCTGTGGCAAACATCTTTGCCTCAGCAGCAATAAGCCTGCTGTCCATCCCGTTTTCCAGCATCCATGCCCCATGATATATCATAAGCCTTGCTGCATTCATAAGGGTGTCCATATCAGCGAACTTCTCCCTTATAAGCTGATAGTTTCCTATGGGTTGCCCAAAGGCTACACGTTTCTTGGCAAATTCAAGCCCCTCATTATATGCGCCTTTTGCTATACCCAGTGCCATAGCCCCTGTCATCAGCCTTACCTCATCGAGTATATCGCCTACATATATTACCCCTTTTCCCAGCTCATCGCCAAGAAAATTTTCATCTGGCACCCATACATTATCAAAGACAAGCTCACCAGTCACAGTCCCCCTACAACCGAGCTTATTAAGAACCTGACCGCTGGAAAACCCGGGCGTCCCTTTCTCTACAAGGAAGAAATTCAGGCCTTTTAATCCCTTGGAAGGGTCAGTGGTGGCTAAAACAGTACAGAAATCACAGATAGGGCCATTTGTAATCCACATCTTAGTGCCGTTTATCCTCCAGCCGTTTCCGTCTTTTACAGCAGTTGTCCTGGTTGCACCAAGGTCTGAGCCGGACTGGTCCTCAGTGAAACACATGGTGGCTATCTTCTCACCCCTCATGGCAGGATAGAGGCACCTCTCCTTTATAGAATCGCTCCCGAATCTGTATATAAAATACGTCCCCATAAGGATATTCATAATAACGCTCTGGGCAAAACCTACAGAGCCCCTTGCAATCTCTTCATAAAAGGTCATGCACATTATCTTATCTGCATTCATACCCCCTATCTCTTCCGGATACCGGAGTCCAAGGTATCCAAGACCTGTAAATTCTTTCCATAACTCCCATGGAAATTCATCCTTTTCATCTATCTCCTGGGCCTTTGGGGCAACCATTCTATCCACTGTATCAACTATAACCTTTTTAAAAAACTCCTGCTGTTCTGTTAAGGTAAAATCCATAAAAACCCCTCCTTATAAGAAAGTAGATGATAATTTTGTATACAATATTTTAATGTAAAATTTTTGTCAAGCAAAATTAAGCTTGTTTTTCAAGTTTCTACAAAACATCTCAATTTTGTTGACCTTACAGGGTGTTTTAATTTTCTAAGGGCCTTTGCCTCTATCTGCCTGATCCGCTCCCTTGTTACCTCGAATATCTGGCCAACCTCCTCAAGGGTATGGTCATATTTTTCCCCAATCCCGAATCGCTTCCTTATCACCTTCTCCTCCCTCGGTGTAAGGGTTGCCAGGACTGCATTGAGTTGGTTAACAAGATCACCGTATATGGCACTATCCTGGGGTGTAGGCGATGCCTTATCCTCTACAAAGTCTGCAAGATGGGTATCCTCATCGTCCCCTATGGGGGTCTCAAGGGATATGGGCTCTCTTGTTATCCTTAATGCCTTTCTTACCTTATCCACACAAAAACCGACCCTCTCGGCAATCTCATCGGGAAACGGCTCCCTGCCCAGTTCCTGAACAAGTTCACGGGAGACCCTGATTATCTTGTTTATCGTCTCTATCATATGGACAGGTATCCTTATAGTCCTTGACTGATCAGCCAGAGCCCTGGTTATAGACTGCCTTATCCACCATGTGGCATAGGTGCTAAATTTGTATCCTCTTTTATACTCAAACCTGTCAACAGCCTTCATAAGCCCTATATTGCCTTCCTGGATAAGGTCCAATAGAGATAGCCCCCTGTTTGTATATTTCTTTGCCAGACTTACAACAAGCCTTAAATTCGACTTAACAAGCTCGTTCTTTGCGCTGAGACACCTCTTTTCTGCGTCCTCTATCTTTTTTAGATAGTCTTTTAAGACATCAGGGGATATACCTGACTCAAGCTCTATCTTCTCAAGCCTCTTGGTGAGCATGATAATATTCTTGTCATTGTCTTTCTTGCCTTTTCTCCTTAATCTCTCTATCTCATTCTCTGTTTTTTCTATCTTATCAATGTATCTTTTCATCCTCCAGACAATCTTATCGATTATCTTTCTCGTAAGATTAAGGTCTGTTATGATGCCCTTAATCTCATCCCAGTCCTTTTTAGAGAGGTTTTTCTTACCTGTATATATACTCTTTATTGCCTCGAGCTTTTTTATGAGCCTATCCTTTTGAAATTCAAGCTCTACATCATTACAATCGTCATCATCAATATCCAATGTCACATCCCTGGCAGACATCTTAGATGTCTTTAATGCAGAAAGGACATTGATGAGTTCCTTTACAGTACCCGGGAAGGAGAGGATAATCTGCTTGACCTCCTCCTTTGCCTCCTCCATCCTTACTGCAATCTCTTTTTCACCCTCCCTGGTGAGAAGGGACAGGTTGCTCATCTCCCTTATGTAGTGTCGTACAGGGTTTCCAATATCACCTTCATGAAAGCCCTCAAGTTCTTCGCTGAATATCTCTTCAAATCTGTCATTCCCTGCTATAATCGTCCCATTGTCTTCATTAATCTCAAATATATCCATCTCATCAAAGATAGTCTCGCTTCTTTCGGCCTTAACCAATATAGATGAAAACTCTTTTTGTTCCTTGTTTTCATCAAAACCAAAAAAATCTTTCACCTTGTCAGGCATGGTTACCTCACTTATTTTATTTTTTTAAAAGTGCCAGGACCTGCCTTTTTTCATTAAGCAGACCCATAATAACCACATCGTCACCCCTTTTTTCCGCCTCTGAAAGTTTCTTCGTTATCTTTACCAGTTCATCTTTTATAAATTTTTTTTCCACATGTCTCAGATAATCAAGGAGTATCCTCTCCAGCTCCTCTTCTGTACATTCAAATCTATCGAGGGCAGATTCACATACAATGGTCTTTAGTTGCTGGTCCTCCATGCTGTTGATAAAGGCATTCACCTCAAAACCCATGGATTTTTCATAATGGTCCAGTATCATCTGGAGAACCTGTTTAATGGTGCCCTCTTTTATGAACCTCATCACCCCCTTTTCCTTAAAGAATACAATTAGGTTGGGATTATTCATAAGGATACCTATTACTTTTTTCCCTATGATATCCCTTGTATTTTCAAAACCATCGGCCTCCTGTAATGCCTTTGTCCTCTTTCCATCCCAGAAAAGATGCTCTTCCACATGGGTAAGCTCAGAGACCCTTTTGATATAGATGCTCTTTTTTAAATCGTTCTGTATATTTTCTATATAGGGCATTACACTCCTTATAAAAGACAGCCTCCCCTCAAGGCTATTAACCCCGCTCTTTTTCATATGAAAATCAAGATAAAAGTCAAGGATAGGCCTTTTTTCTTTTAAGGTCTCCATAAGTCTCTCTTTGCCCTGCTCCCTTATAAAGCTATCAGGGTCATGTCCCTGTGGGAGTATAACCACCCTGGCATTTATATCCATCTCCGAGAAGAGGCCTATCAAGCGGAGGGCGCTTTTGACCCCTGCCTCGTCTCCATCCAGCATGAGGGTTATGTTTTCAGTATAGTTTTTCAGTTTTGTTAGCTGCTCTTTTGTTATGGATGTACCAAGCGTCGCCACAATGTTGTTAAATCCATTTATATAGAGAGATATGAAATCAAAATATCCCTCTACAATATACACCTCATCTGCATCACTTATATGTTTTCTTGTTTTATCGAGCCCAAAAAGGGACGTCCTCTTGGAATATATGGATGACTCAGGGGAATTTATATATTTTGGTAGGGCATCCTTTTCCATAGCCCTACCGCCAAAGCCTATAATCCTCCTGTTTATATCGAATATGGGTATTATTATCCTGCCCCTGAATATGTCATAGACCTCACTGTTAGATGTCCTTATTATCCCTGTTCCCATCAATAGATCCAATGAAATCCCTGTGTCCTTGAGAAATCTCTTGAAATCAATCTTCCTGTCGCTAAACCCTATCCTGAATTCTTCTATAGTATCCCTGTTTATACCCCTTTTTAAGAGATATTGCATGGCATTTGGAGAGTCTTTGAGGTTTTTTACATAGTATTCTGAAAGCCTCCACATGGCATCAAAGAGATTAGACCTCTTAGAACCCATACCCCTTGATAGCTTTATACCGTATTGTCTTGCTAATGCCTCAATAGCCTCCCCAAAGTTCAGGTTTTCATACTTCATGACAAAGTGCACAAGATTTCCGCCTTCGTGACAGCCAAAACAATAGAATATCTGTTTCTCTCTACTCACGGTGAAAGACGGGGTCTTCTCTTGATGAAAGGGGCATAGCCCAACATAATCCTTTCCTGCCTTCCTGAGCTTTACATACTGAGATACAACATCAAGTATATCTATCTTTGAAAGTATCTCATCAAGATTGCCTGTCATATAAGCTCCAGAATCGTTATGCCTGTATTTTTCTCATCCCTTATTATGCCTTTTATGTATTTTGTATCGGCAAAGTGTTTCCTAACAGCATTCATGAGCCTGCCTGTGCCTATACCGTGGAGCACCCGAACCTTCTGGACACCCTGGACAATAGCCCTGTCCACAAACCTGTCAAGCTCCTCTAGCGCCTCCTCAACCCTCATCCCCATGATATTTATCTGGGGCTCGTTTATATGTTCATATTCTACACTCACCTGAGGTTTTTCATTGAACATAGATTTTTTTTCGTTTTTCGGCAGCCTTGAGATAAACCCCCTGTTTATCTTTGTCCTGAGATTGCCCATGACAACCTCAGCAGTTTCACCGTCCTCATCTAAATCAGCAATATATCCCTTGATCCCGAGATTCTTTATCTGGACATAGTCTCCTATCTTTATATCCTCGTGTTCTGGCCCTGCCTCCCTTATATGCTCCCTCCTCAGTGTTGCAACCTTTTGTCTTGCAGACTTAAGGGATGCCCTGTCTCTTTTTGCAATCTCCTTTCTTATCTCCTCTATCTCCAGCTCCAGCTCATCAAGCCTTATGCGATATTTTTCCTCCAAAGACCTGAGGTACTCATCCCTTTTTTCTTTGAGAAGGGATAACCTCTTTCTCAAATCCTCCTTTATCTTTTTTGCCTCTTCCAGTTCATGCTCCACCTCGTGTTTTTTCTGTTTAAGGGAGCTTATAAGTTCATTGAGCATGTGTTCCTGGGAACCCAGATATTCATAGCTCTTTTCTATTATCCTCTCAGGGACAGATATATTCTTTGCTACATTTATGGCATTGCTGTATCCTGCAAGTCCATAGGTCAACCTATATCTCGGTCTCATGGTATCCGGGTCAAAATCAGTGGCCACATTGATGGCAAAGGGTTTTGTGTATCCGTATGACTTGAGGAGATTTAGATGTGTCGTCACTATGACCCTTGAGCCTTTCTCTACAAAGGCATCTATCACAGCCATGGATATGGCAGATGCCTCCTGAGGCTCTGTATTACCGCCTATCTCATCAATGAGTATGAGCTCATCCCCCCTTGCCCTGTTGTAGAGTTCTGTTATGGTCTTCATGTGAGCTGTAAAACTGCTCAGTTCCATGGATATGTCCTGTTCATCCCCTATAATGGCAAAGATATGGGAAAACAGAGGAACCTGGGGCCTGCCTGCAGCAGGGATAAATAGACCTGCCAGCGCCATTGCCGAGAGCAATCCAGCGGTCTTCAGGGCAGCAGTCTTACCCCCGGCGTTTGGACCGCTAATTATCATAGCCTTTTTTTCCTTCTCCATGAATATATCTATAGGGACTGTCTTGTCTTTTCTGGATAGGTATATGAATGGATTGACAGCAGCCTTTATGTCAAGACTGATACCTGGCAAAACCTCTGGCCTCACGCAATTAAACTGGATGCTGAATAAGGCAAGGGTCTGGTATATATCGAGCTCCTTTATTGCCTCAAGATTAGCCTCTATCTCCTCTTTAAACCTCCCTGCAAAGGCAGTTAGGTCTTTCAATATCCTCTTTTCCTCTTCTTTTTCCTCATTTTCTAAGATATTTATCGCATTGTTGAGCTCAACGCATTCCATGGGCTCAACAAAGGATGTCTTTAGGGAATGGGAGTAGTCATGGACAATCCCCTTGAGCACCTGATTAAAGTTTGGTTTTAATGGTATGACATATCTGCTGTTTCTCAGGGATATATAGACATCCTGTATTATGGGCCTCACTGCCTCCCTCTCCATTATCCTCTCAAGGAGTTTTCTTATCCTCTCCCTGTTTATATGGAGGTCTGTCCTTATCCTGGATAATTCATAGGTGGCTGTGTCCTCTATGAAACCCTCAATGTTTATTGTCTTGGTTATCTTCTGATATACTGCCGGCAGCGGTTTTATCCGAGCTAATATATCTTCTATGAATTGTTTCTTGTTAAATGTCTTTTTTAAGAAATTTAAGGTCTCCTGACATGACCTTAAAAAATCAGAGAGCTGGAGCAGCTCCCTAATCTCCAGGAGGGCATCCTTTATAGAGAGCCTCTTGAGTATATCCCTTATATCAGAGGCATTATAGAGGGGGATCTTTCCATCCCATTTCATAACCTCTATAACCGCCTCAATTTTATCCTGACGCTCTGCTATCTCTTCTGTTTTATTTAAGGGTTTAATCTGAGATAAAGTCTCTTTTACAAAGGGTGTGGTGGAGAAGGTATGAAGAAAATCAATCAGCTTTGTATAATCTATATATGAAAGTGTCTTATCAATCATAAAGGGCTTTTATGACTACCTATTTGGATGATAGTCTTTTAAGCACCAGTTCGCTTAACACTTTACCGTCTATCCTCCCGGGGTATTTCCCTAATAGAAATTTTATGACCTTACCCATATCCTTCTTTCCGGTGACCTCAAGGCTCAAAATAGCCTCGTCTATCTCCTTGACGAGCTGCTCCTCTGATAGTGATGCGGGCAAAAGCTCTTTTAAGAGCTCCAGTTCTTTCTCCTCCTTTTCTATAAGGTCCTGTCTGTTGCCTTTTTTGAATCCCTCTATAGACTCAAGCCTCTGTTTTACAGAGGACCTTACAATAGAAAAAAACTCCTCCTCTGTGATGGGTCTTATCTTTTCCACCTCTTTGTTTTTAATAGCTGCAAGGAGCATCCTGTAGGTCGATACCTTTGTGGTATCCCTGTTTTTTATGGCATCTTTGAGTCCCTGCTCTATCTTGGACTTAAATTCCATTATTAATAAAGACCCTTATCCATTGTTCTTTTGATCTTCTTCAGTGCCCTTTTTTTAGCAGCGAGTATCTTTTTTTTCCTCTTTACGCTGGGCTTTTCGTAATGTTCCCTCTTCTTGATCTCAGAGAGTATACCCGTCTTCTCGCACTGCTTTTTAAATCTTCTTAGGGCACTTTCGAACGATTCTCCATCCCTTACTATAACTGCTGGCATTCATTTTTCCCTCCCTCCATATTAAAGATTTATATTTAAAATATCTTATCTCCATATTTAAAAAAACAAACTATTAAAACCCAAACTTATGGTTAAAGTCAATATATTTCCCTCTTGTTTTTAGGATACCTTGAATACTTTTTCATCTTCAATCTCTACCTGACAGTCTAAATCCCACATCTATAAGAAAACTTCGAATCTTTATATAGTCTCTATTTTGGATACAACCCTTATGCCAGGGCAGGTTAGATAACTATTCATATAGCCGTTTATGATATTATTCCTCTTCATGACGCTTTCTCTCCTCTCGCCTCAATTCCCTTCTTAAGAGCTTGCCCACCTTTGATTTTGGCAGCATATCCCTAAACTCTATGTAGTGTGGTATCTTATATGATGCAAGCCTGTCTCTGCACCATCTGATAAGGTCATAACCTGTAATGCCTTTTACATCCTGCTTCAAGACCACAAATGCCTTTATCCTCTCCCCGACCTTTTCATCCGGGATACCAACGGCACATGCAGCAAGTACAGCAGGGTGGTCCTGGAGGGCTGCCTCTATCTCAGAGGATGATACCCTATAGCCCTTGTGTTTTATGGTATCGGCTGTCCTGTCAACAAAATAGAAGAAGCCCTGTTCATCCTTTCTAACAATATCACCTGTCTTATACCAGGTAAGCCCGTCCATGACCACAAAGGCCTCCTTTGTCTCCTCTTCTTTGTTCCAGTATCTGTCTACCATGTGTTCAGAGGATACAAGGAGTTCCCCAGCCTCCCCCTCCTTTACCTCCTCACCTGTAAGCTCATCTACAATCTTTATCCTTTTTATTGATAATGCCTTACCTATGGAGCCTGGCGGCCTTTCTATATCTACAGGGGACATGGTGATGCCGCCGCATGTCTCTGTTGCACCGTAACCCTCATATATCTCCTTGCCTATGCGCTGCCTCCATCTCCTTGCTATCTCTATAGGAAGGACATCGCCACCACTGAAACAGTATCTCAGGGAAGAGAGATTGTAGTATTCAAGCCTATCATGTTCCAGTATCATCCTGTATAGGGCAGGGACAGCAAAGAATGTCTTGATTCCGTATGTCTCAATGGACGATAGAAAGGCATCGATATTCACCTTCGGCATAATAACAACACAATCGCCTGTTATACATAGAGGCCCAAGACCGAATACCTGACCTAATATGTGGAACAGTGGTCCGCCCTGTAGGACTATATTCTCTGAAGGAGGTATTATAGGATAGCTTACCTCCATCTGTGCCCTCACTGATTCAAGGAAAAGGGCATGGTTTATGGGCACGCCCTTGGGATTTTTTGTAGTCCCGCCGGTATATAATATCTCAAGGGGGTTTTTTTCATCTATGCTCGGTCTTACATCGTATCTTTTCTCCTCCATCATCTTTAAAAATGTGTATATGCCCTTACCCTTCCCTGATTTACCTGTTGGTATCCTGTCAAACATCATGCCTATAAACTTTTTGTAATTGGGGAGGAGGTCGGCAAGGTTAGAGACAATAACATGTTCAAAGAGCCCCTCTTCTTTTAATTCCTTTACATAGCCGAAATTTGTATCAGCGCATATTATCGTCCTTGCCCCAGAGTCACTGCCAATGTACCTCACATCCCTTGATGTATAAATAGGTGTTATTGGGACTGCTATAGCGCCTATCTTTTGTATGGAGAGCCAGCTTATTATCCACTGGGGCGTGTTAGGGAGATATATCATTACCCTGTCACCCTCTTTTACACCTATGGATGTAAGACCGGAAGAAAAATGTTCTACTGCCTGCCTGATAAAAAGAAATGTCATCTTTTCACCGAGAAAATACAGGGCAGGCTTGTATGGGTCTTTTTTAGCTACCTCGAGAAATGCACTGTATACATCCATTCTGTTACACCCCAAAATATGCAGCCTTTATCTCAGGATTATTGTAGAGTTCTTTACCTGTCCCCTCAAGGGTAAGCATGCCGTTTTCAAGGACATAACCCCTGTCTATTATGGGCAGGACTGGTCTGGCAAACTGTTCGCATATGAGTATAGTTACGTTGGCATCCTTCCTTATCTGGACAATGGACTCTATGAGTTTTACCTGGATGGTAGGGGAGAGCCCGAGGAGTGGTTCATCAAGAAGAAGAAGCCTTGGTTTTGCCATAAGGGACATACCTATGGCAAGCATCTGCTGCTCACCTCCACTTAAGAATCCTGCCTTTCTCTTTCTCAAGGGGACAAGGCTCGGAAATACCTTATATACAAAGGCTATATTTTCTTTCATCTCTTTCTTTGTGGTTATATAAGCTGCTATCTTGAGGTTCTCCTCCACATCACTCTCTACAAAAACTGGGTGTCTCTCCCTGGAAAGCACAATCCCCATTTTTACCCTTTCATCTGCCCACAGGTTTGTTATGTCCTTTCCAAGAAAGGTTATCCTCCCAAAGATGGTAATCCTCTCGCCACCTTTCCTCTTCTCCTTCAACTGGGTATCCAAAAGTAGCCCTGATAATGTATTAACAAGTGTGGTCTTGCCTGCACTGTTTGACCCGATAATCCCTACTATCTCTCCCTCTTCGACGTGTATTGATAGCTCATTTATGGCAAGGGCATTTTCATAAAAAACCATTAGGTTTTCAACCTTAAGCAAATTCAGACCTCCACCCCGAGATAAGCCTTTTTTACCTCTTCATCTTCCAGGATCTCCTTTGGTTTACCCTCTTTTATCTTTTTCCCGAAGTTGAAGACTATTACATTATCTGCAATCCTGAAGAGTTCTTTAAGCCTATGTTCAATCATGATAATGGTCTTTCCCTCTACGAGGAGTTTTTCTATTATCGGGACAATGCTCGTTACCTCTGCAATGGAAAGCCCTGAGAAAAGCTCATCCAGTATTAAGACCTCTGCCTTGAGTGCTATGAGGCGGGCAAGCTCAAGCCTCTTTAGATAACCATGGGGCAGGACACTGGCTGTCTTGTATGGGACAGAGGAATCCCTCTCAAAGCCTACCTCTTCCAGTATATCAAGGGCAATGGCGTCTTTATCTCCAAAACCCCCACCTTTTGTTGCCCTTACCCTATCCGATGATAGAGGGACTATGATATTCTTGAATGCCGGCAGGTGAAAAAACGGCTTTACCATCTGGAATGCCCTACCAATGCCCATATTTGTAATCTTGTATGGAGTCAGGCCTATAAGCTCCTTTCCCTTAAATCTTACACTCCCCTTATCAGGTCTTATAAAACCCGTTATCATATTTACAAAGGTAGTCTTGCCTGAGCCATTTGGACCTATTATCCCAAGGAGTGTGTTTTCATGGACATCAACACTCACATCATCTACTGCCTTTATCCCGCCGAAACTCTTTGTTAGGTTCCTTATCTCAAGAATAGCCATCTACTCTATCTTTACCCACCTTTCCATCTCATTATATTTTCTGGAGAGGTAATGGAAGATACCTTCCGGGAGTGCAACAACGCAGATAACAAGGACGAGACCATAAAATACAACCCTTAGGGTCCCGAATTCCCTCAGTATCTCCGACAAAGGCACGAGGACAAAGGCACCGAGTAATGGGCCTGCAAGGCTACCTATGCCACCTATTGCAGAGGCTGCAATGGGCAATATGGAGAACTCCATGGTAAATACCGGTATACCTGTAAACATGTAAGAGTGTGTCATAAATGCACCGCAGAAGGCACAGATGCAGCTACCTATAAAAAGCGCCTGGGCCTTAAAGGCATATATATTAATCCCCGATGCCATAGTAGCCCTGTCGTTGTCCCTTATACTCACAAATATGAGACCATAATCAGAGGAGATGAACCTCCGGAGGGCAAAAAGGGTAACCCACATGGCAGTAATGATTATGATAAGCTCAACCCATATATTTGGAAAAGGACTCAGCCCTGTTATACCTTCATTGCCGCCGAATATGCGGGTTGCCTCTATCCCCCTCATGAGCATAAGGGGTAGGATAAGTGTCACCATGGCAAAGTATATACCCCTCAATCTCACAACAGGCAGAAGTAGTATAGTTGATAAAAGCCCGCCAGATATAGTGGCAACAGGGATAGTAATATAAAAAGGTAAATTGAGGTAATGGTTAAGGATACCTGCTATGTATGAACCTATACCAAAAAATAATGCCTGGCCAAGGGAAAGCATGCCACAGCTTGACAGAAAATCCCACGAAACAGCAAGCATGGCAAATATACATGCGCTTATAATGACCTTCTGCCAGTATAGAGGCGAAATCAAGGCGATTATTCCCAGGGCTGCTATGGGTATAACCCTCGGGAATAAGAGATATAGTATCTCGTTCTTTGAAGATATGGCATATATATCATCAGAACGTGCCTTTATACATCTGTCTATCCTTTCCTTTCTGTAGTTTTCTTTGGCCATATCCCTCTTTTTTATTAGCAGGTTGAGACCTGCGGCTACCAACAAATATACTGCCGGATACTATCCTTATCCCCTGTGAACTATTGCCTTTTTTACACCCTCTCCTCCAGCTCTTTTTGATGTCCCAGGATGCCTGATGGTTTGAAAACAAGGATAATGAGTATGGCAAGGAGGCTTACTATCATTGTCCAGTGCGGTGCCAGATATGTGGCTGTTAAGGTCTGGGCGTATCCTATTATAACGCTTGCAATTATTATCCCGAAGGTACTTCCAAGGCCACCTACAATACAAACAGAAAGGGCATTTATGAGGACATCGTAGCCCCCATCAACAGTGATTGTCCCAAGGGGTAATATTACTATGGCAGCAAAGGCACCCAGGGAAGAGCCAAGCCCCATACTCAGGCTTGCTATCCAATCAGGGTTTATACCCAGGGAAAGGGATGTATGCTCCTCCTGGGCAATCCCTCTGAATGCCCTCCCAATCTTTGTATGATGGGTAAAGATATACAGTGCTATAATAAGCAGTATTACAAAGCATATTATCAAGAGCCTCTGTATATCCACATAGGCATCAAATATCTCTACAGACCCGGTTATGAACATGGGAAGTGAGTATTTAAAGCCGATAAAACCCACATATCTCAAAAACTCAAGGATTACTATGGATATACCAAATGTGGCAATGACCTCTGATATGACAAGCCCTCTTATACGCTTTATTATAAACCTGTATATCAAGGCACCCAGTATACCTATAATTATAATGGTTGATATGGCAGAGACAGGATAGGGCATATTAAGCTTGTTTATAAGGCTCCATGTTAGAAAACCCGAGACAACGTATATGGCCCCATAGGCAAAGTTTGCTACCCCACTGATCCCGAATGTAAGGTTAAAACCTATTGCCATAAGGGCAAGGACAGCACTGTTTATGAGGCCATATACAAACATAATCCCTATTTCATCCAGCTGGGTCTTACAATCTTATCGCTGGCAATGGATTCAGGCCATACTACTGCCATCTTTCCGTTCTGCCACTGCATAACAGCGCCAACAGCAGCGGTTTTAGGGTTGTCTCCGAATATAAGTTGATGGCTCTTGTCAAATCTTATCCTCCCTACCACGCCTTGCATATCCGTTGCCTCTATGGCACTGACAACTTTATCCGGGTTAAGGGTGCCTGCCTTTTCTATGGCACTGGCAAGGACGTACACAGTATCATAGCCGGGGGCTGCACCGTGGCCGGATTGTATATCCTCTTTCCACCTCTTTAGATATGCCTCAGAGAATTTTACTGTAGGTGGGTATGCCTTGATGGGGAAGTATCCTATCTCAAAGACAACGTTCATGAGTCCATCTATATCGCTGCCAAAGGTCTTCCATGACTTACTACCCATCAGAGGTGATATAAAGCCTGCCATAAGGGCAGGGACCTTCATACCCTTCCACTGCTTTACAAGGATTCCGCTTGTAGGCATGTCAAATATAGGCATTATGACCTGGACACCTGCTGATTTTGCCTTCATAAGACCTGCTGAAAAATCTGTGGCACCAACAGGGTATTTATCGAATCCTGCAACAGTCCAGCCGTTTTCCTTGAACCATTTCTCCATGAGAGAGCCTGTCGCTGTTGCCCACAGCACATCCTGGGTAACAATATAGACCTTGTTATAGCCGAACTGCTTGGATATGAATTTCATCATATTCTGTATATAACCTGAAAGATATTTGGAATCGAGACAGTTTCTAAAAGAGTATTTGTATTTTTCTGGGTTGCTCAGGACTTTCTCCTGAAATTTGGGTGTCATGGCTATGGTACCTATGTTTATTACCTTGTGCTTTGAGTATATATCCATAGCAGCAAGTAGCGCCTCTGACCTGAAGTTGCCCACAACAGCAGCATATATCTTTTTATCAAGGATGAGTTTCTCTATGCCTAAAAGCGCCTCCTGGACAGGTACGCCCGGCTCACCATCCCTTATATCAAGGGCCTCAATCTTGATAAGAAATTTATCTTTCCCTACCTTAATGCCCCCCTTGGCATTTATCTCTTCCGCAGCAAGCTGGGCAGCCTTATGGCCTTCGTAACCCTCAATGAGTTTTAAAGAGGTTGGGACTCCAAGCGTTATATACTGCTGTGCCTTAATCTGAGAAGCGAAGATAAGAGAAACGGCTGATAACACAAAAAGGCATAAAATTATCCTTCTCATAAAACCCCCCTTATTTTTTATTATTACTCTTACTTAGCCATTCGCTACTGTGTCTTTATGCCTATGCAAAAGAAATGCGGTTAGAAATATGCCCTATTCTATCCCCCCATCTATCCATCTATATCTTTTATGGATTTTATATAGACTCCCCTTAATATAAAGGTGACCTTAGTATCTTCTAAAAAATTAATTTTTTATACCCCTTCTCTTAAAAATATTTAACCCTATTAATTATATAATTTTATCTTCTAATTTCCATATGTCAATGAAAAAAATTAATTTTTTAAAAATATTGCCGATATTTATATTGAAGGTTGAAGAATGAAAGGGGCTGAATTATATTTTTAATATGACAGAGAAAGAGAAAAATTTAATAGATAGATATGCACAGCAGGCCTTTCATGGAAAACTGTTTCGCCAGCACCTCCCTGTTTGCGATTGCGGAAAGGTCTTCGATGAGAAAGAGATATATAATGCCCCTGGCGTATTCGTAAGAAACGTGGATGTGTTCGGCAAGACCTATACCATGATAGAGCCTATTTGCCCTGTTTGTAAGAAGAGGATACCGGGGAGCTATAGCATACTCAACTAAGAAAGATACTATCCCGTAAGACCCTTTCTTATAAACATAACAGCAATGCTGGCAATGACAAGGGCAAAGACCTTGGATAATGCCTCTATAAACTTCTTACCAAGGTATTTCAGGATAAATTCGGAGAACTTAAGGATTATCCAGCATATTATAAGATTGGTAAGGAGTGATATGAGAAAGAAATAAAAGCCATAGTTATTTCTCACTATAATAGAGGTGGCAAGGACAGCAGGACCTGCAAGGAGGGGGACCCCAAGAGGGACAACGCCAAACATATCATCCTCTATAATAGGTTCTGAATGACCCATAACTATATCCTTAACAGCTATAATAAAAAGAACAACACCCCCGGCAATAAAGAAATCCCTGATGGCTATACCAAGATACTGAAGGACCTGATTACCTATTACAACAAATAGAAGTGTTGTAAAAAAAGATGTGAGGATAGAATCCCTGAGCTGCCTGCCCCTTTTTTTAGCGTCAAGGTGGGCTGTAAATTTTATGTATATGGGCAGTATCCCAAGGACATCAAAGGCAACAAATAGTGGGATAAAGGACATGAGGAATTTGTCAATCATAAAATCTATTTTAATATATCCTTTGCTTTTTTCAAGGTTTAATTTCCTACCAAGGTCTTTTTGTCTTGAAAGGGCATGTTTTATTAATATTGACTTTATACAAAGTCGATTGTAGATTATATCCATAAAAAGGAGGTCTTTACAAAACCATTTAAAGGCCTTAAGATTCATCTCGTTTTTCTGGGATGATTTTTTGTGACTGTTGAATATATAAGTAATTATTGATAGGGGCATTAAGACACTAAAGATATGCCCCAGTGTTGAGACCTTTTTTAAAGGTATAGTAAAGGGGAGTAACTTCAGGCGACATAATCGTCAATACGTCGGTAGATGCCGACCGGTATGTCGGTTAGAGAAACTAACAAGTGAGACCTTTACCAGAGAATAAAATTCTGGCAAAGGTCTTTTTTATTTTTAAAAAGGGAGGAGAAAATGGCAATTCCTTACTGCCATATACTGGAAACTGACAATATTGTGAAACAACTTAATTCAAGCCTTGATGGTCTAACCAATGATGAGGCAAGGAAAAGACTGAATGAATATGGCCCAAATGAATTAATGGAAAAGAAGAAAAAGACAGCTATTGCCATGTTCCTTGATCAGTTCAAGGATTTTATGATCCTCATCCTTATTGGAGCAGCCGTCATCTCAGGTTTCATAGGCGAATTATCCGATACCATAGCAATTATTGTCATAGTTGTCATTAATGCCATCATTGGTTTTATACAGGAATACAGGGCAGAAAAGGCAATGGATGCCCTAAAAAAGATGGCAGCATATACGGCAACTGTTATAAGGGATGGGGTTCATACAAGTATTGCTGCATCAGAACTTGTCCCTGGTGATATTGTGGTTTTGGAGGCAGGCCGCATTGTCCCTGCTGACATGAGGCTCTTAGAGACATTTAATCTAAAGGTTGAGGAGGCAGCATTAACCGGAGAATCTATACCTGTAGAAAAACAATGTGATGCCCTTTCAGATAAGTCATTGCCCCTTGGGGATAGAAAGAATATGGCCTTTAAAGGCACGGTGGTCTCATATGGCCGTGGTTTAGGCATAGTGGTAGCTACAGGCATGGACACCGAACTTGGCAAGATTGCATCCATGCTCCAGGGTGAGGAAGAGGTTAGAACACCACTCCAGAAAAGGCTTGTAATATTTGGAAAAAGACTTGCCATTGCAGTGCTTGTTATATGCGCAATAGTCTTTGGGTTTGGGGTGTTCCGTGGAGAACCTATTTTATTAATGTTGCTCACGGCAATCTCTCTTGCAGTAGCAGCCATACCAGAGGCCCTGCCGGCAGTTGTAACCATATCCCTTGCCCTTGGTGCAAAAAAGCTTGTAAAACTCCATGCCCTTATAAGAAAACTCCCTGCAGTTGAGACACTTGGTTCTGTGACATATATCTGTTCTGATAAGACAGGCACACTTACATTGAATAAAATGACCGTAGAAAAGGTTTTTATAGAAGATAAACTCGTGCCTGTCTCAGATTTAACCAAAGGAGGGTCCTCCGAAGAAGTAAATGCACTTTTTATGACTGCCCTTGCATTAAGCAATGATGCCCAGATGGATAATGAGGGAGATATCATGGGTGACCCTACTGAGACAGCCTTGTATAGCATTGCAAAGACCCAAAACTATAATAAAAAAGAGCTCGAAAAGATATACCCAAGGATATTAGAACTCCCTTTTGATTCAGATAGAAAATGTATGACCACGTTTCACAGATGGAAGCAAGGATACATATCCTTTACAAAGGGTGCCATTGACACATTGATGGAAAGGTCTGTCAATGTCCTTACATCTCACGGGCTAAAAGATATAGATGTTGAAAGGCTCGCCTCTATAAATGAGATGATGGCCCAGGATGGACTCAGGGTCTTATGTATAGCATACAGGATATGGGATGAAATCCCTTCTGATTTTTCTCCCAAAAGTGTGGAGACAGGCCTTACAATCATTGGCCTCACAGGTATGATGGACCCCCCAAGGGAAGAGGCAAAAGAGGCAGTATCTATGTGCAAAAATGCTGGCATTGTGCCTGTTATGATAACCGGTGACCACCAGCTAACAGCCAGGACAATAGCAAAAAGGCTTGGGATCCTGGATAATAACGATGCTGTTATCACAGGCAGGGAACTGGAAGGTCTTACAATGGAAGAATTTGAAGAAAAGGTTGAAGACATAAGGGTCTATGCAAGGGTTGCACCAGAGCAGAAGCTTAAGATTGTAAGGGCATTACAGGATAAAGGGCATTTTGTAGCCATGACAGGAGATGGTGTAAACGATGCACCGGCCTTAAAAAGGGCTGACATAGGTATTGCTATGGGTATCACAGGCACTGATGTATCAAAAGAGGCAGCCCACATGATTCTCCTCGATGACAACTTTGCCACAATAGTAAAGGCAGTCAAGGAAGGTAGAAAGATATATGACAATATCAGGAAATTCATCAAATATCTATTGACTACAAACTCAGGGGAGATATGGACCCTTTTTCTTGCCCCTATATTCGGTTTACCCATACCACTACTTCCTATCCATATACTCTGGATTAATCTTGTGACAGATGGGCTGCCTGCCCTTGCCCTGTCCGTTGAACCAGAAGAGGAAGATGTTATGAATAGACCCCCAAGGCATCCAAAAGAGAGTATATCTGCCCATGGTTTAGGTGTCCATGCCATCTGGGTAGGTCTTTTGATGGCAGGAATCGTACTTTCTACACAGGCCTTTGCCATTAAGACAGGAAACAGTCACTGGCAGACAATGGTGTTTACAGTGCTTTGTCTAACCCAACTCGGTCATGTCCTTGCCATAAGGTCGGAAAAGGTATCTCTTTTTAAGATGGGTCTATTTTCTAATAAATATCTCCTTGGCGCAGTTATATTAACATTTATATTTCAAATGGCAACAATATATATCCCATCTCTCAACCCCATATTCAAAACAGTACCTCTGACATTTAACGAACTTATATGGACGCTTGTTTTATCCTCTATAGTATTTTTTGCAGTGGAGATAGAAAAACTGATAAAAAGAGCCCTTTGAAAAAATGTTTTAACCTTAGGACATATCCTTGAGACTTTATAGGAAGGTCAGAACAACCAGATATGAGACCCCTCCAGGATACCAGATATATAAATAAAAAAAACTGTCCCCAAAATGTCTCTGGATGATTTTTGAGGCCTATAAAATTCTGTAATATTAATAATTTATGAATGCCGACGGCGGGACTTGAACCCGCACGGGTTTCCCCACACGCCCCTCAAACGTGCGTGTCTACCAGTTCCACCACATCGGCACTTATTGACTACTCTTTGCTGGCAACTTTTCCTCTGTCTGAGGAACTGCCTGCTTTATCGTGTATTCCTTATGGCTGTAAAAATATGCAAGTAATAAACTTGTAACCATGAACACAATAACAGCAGCAGTTGTCAGCTTTGTCATAAAGCTGCTCGAGCCTGAACTCCCAAACAGTGTCTGGCTCGAACCGCTTCCAAATGCTGCGCCTATCTCAGAGCCCCTGCCTGTCTGAAGAAGCACTATAAGGATAAGTGCAACAGATATTATTATATGTATAATCGCTATAACAGTCAACATTATCTTTTCTCCGCTACCCGTTTTATTATACCAACAAATCCCTCGCCTTTCAAGGATGCACCGCCTACAAGTGCACCGTCAATATCCTCCATCTCTATTAATGAGCCTATATTATCTGCTGTTACGCTCCCTCCGTATAGTATCTTCAGGTTATCTGCAGCACTGCCATATATGTCCCTTACAATACCCCTTATGAACTTCTGCACAGCCTCTGCCTCTTCCGGTGTTGCATTTTTTCCTGTGCCGATAGCCCAAACAGGCTCATATGCAATAACTATATCCGCTATGCCATCTATCCCATTAAGTGCCTTTTTAACCTGAATACCTACCACATATTCAGTTATACCCTTTTCCCTCTCCTCCAGGGTCTCGCCAACACATACAATGGGCATAAGGCCAGACGACAGGGCCTTTTTTGTCTTGAGATTTACACCCTCATCAGTCTCATGAAAATATTTTCTCCTCTCCGAGTGACCTATTATAACATAACTGCAGCCTGTATCTTTAAGCATGGCAGGTGAGACCTCACCGGTATATGCGCCTTTATCCTCGTAATACATGTTCTGGGCAGCAAGTTTGACCTGAGAGCCCTTTATAACATCATATACAACAGACAAGGAGGTAAAGGGCGGCGCCAGGACAATCTCCCCTCCCTGGATATTCACTGTATTATCTACTATATATTTCGAGAGCGTCCTTGCCTCATCTTGTGTATTGTGCATCTTCCAGTTTCCTGCTACCATCCACCCCCTCATTTTGCACCCCCCGATGCCTCAAGGGCCTCTATGGCAGGCATGGGTTTGCCTTCAAGAAGTTCAAGGAATGCACCGCCACCTGTGGATATGTATGATATTTTATCGCTCTCCCCTGCCCTATGGACTGCAACATCCGTATCTCCTCCGCCTATAATGGTAAGGGCGTGGGAGTTGGCTACATAGGTGACCATAGCAAATGTCCCCCTGCTAAAGGGGTCGAGCTCGAACATACCCATCGGACCGTTCCAGAGTATGGTCTTCGCATTCTGTATAGCAGATGAGAACAGAGAGACAGAGGCAGGGCCTATATCAAGACCCATCCAACCCTTTGGTATCTCCTGGACAGTGCAAATCTTTGTCTCTGCATCAGCCGATGCCTTTTCAGCTACAACGCAGTCAACGGGTAGATAAAACTTTACATCCCTTGCCCTTGCCTTATCCATTATACCTCTTGCCAGGTCAAGCATGTTCTCTTCACATATGGAATTGCCTATCTCATATCCAAGGGCCTTGAGGAATGTGAATGCCATGCCACCACCGACTATCAGTTTATCTACCTTCTCCACCAATTTTTCAAGGACACCTATCTTGTCAGAGACCTTTGCACCCCCTATTATTGCCACAAGGGGCCTGACAGGGTTTCCCATGGCCTTGTCAAAATATGCAAGCTCATCTTTCAGAAGGAAGCCGGCAGCACATACATCCACAAAATCTACAATTGCAGTATTCGAGGCTGCCTTTCTATGGGAGACGGCAAAGGCATCGTCTACATATACATCGCACAATCTTGCCAGTTGTTTTGCAAATTCAGGGTCGTTCTTCTCCTCTCCAAGATGGAATCTCAGGTTCTCAAGGAGGACCACATCGCTGGTTTTCATCTGGGATACTGCCTTTTCCACTGCCTCACCTATGCAATCATCGAGGAAAAGCACATCCTTTTTGATAAGTTCAGAGAGCCTTTTTGCTGCAGCCTTAAGAGAAAAGGCCTCTGACCTCTTTCCCTTGGGTCTGCCAAGGTGAGAACCAACTATTACCTTAGCACCTTTCTCGATGGCATAGTTTATAGTAGGAAGATGGGCCTTTATTCTTGTATCATCGGTTATGTTACCCTTATCATCCATGGGGACATTAAAATCTACACGGATAAAAACCCTCTTGTCTTTTATGTCTATCTGATCTATATATTTCATCTTCCACCTATCCTTTCTTGAAACATTTTTACAAACGTTTCTACTTCAATATTGTGTTATCTCATTATAAACGAGAGGAGCTCCACCATCCTGTTGGAGAAACCCCACTCATTGTCATACCAGGATAAAATCTTTACCATATTACCGCCTATTACAGTAATATTGGGTATATCTATTATAGATGAGTGTGGATTACCGTTAAAATCACAGGATACAAGGGGCTCTTCTGAGCAGTATAGTATGCCCTTCATGGGCCCTGCTGCATATTCCTTGAATTTGGCTATCAACTCATCCTTGGTGGTATTCTTAGAGAGTGTGGCTACAAAATCAACTATAGACACATTGGGTGTAGGCACCCTTATGGCAAGGCCGTCGAGCTTCCCCTTAAGCTCTGGTATAACCTCTGACATTGCCTTTGCCGCCCCTGTTGTAGTCGGTATCATGGAGAGGGCAGCAGCCCTTGCACGCCTTAAATCCTTATGGGGCTCATCAAGAACCACCTGGTCGTTTGTAAATGCGTGTATGGTAGTCATAAGACCTTTTTCTATACCAAACTCCTTCTGGAGTATCTTTGCTATAGGTGCAAGACAGTTTGTTGTGCAAGAACCCATAGAGATAACATGGTGTTTAGACTTGTCATAGACCTCTTCATTAACACCGAGGACAAAGGTTACATCCGGTCCTTTAGCAGGGGCAGATATAATAACCTTCCTTGCACCTGCCTTTATATGCTTCTCTGCGCCTGCCCTATCTGTAAACTTGCCTGTGCTTTCAAGGACAACATCAACCCCAAGGTCCTTCCACGGAAGGGATTCGGGCTCTCTTATGGAATATGCCTTAATCTCTTTGCCGTTAATTATGATTGAGTTGTCTGTTGCCTTAATATCAGCATTCATAATGCCGTGGACAGAATCATATTTAAGTAGGTGAGCCAGGGTCTTAGAATCGGTTATATCGTTTACAGCAACAAATTCGATATCCTTGCTGGCAAACCCTGCCCTCAACACAAGCCTCCCAATCCTTCCAAAACCATTAATGGCAATTTTGTAAGACATAACTCCCTCCTTTTTTATATATTCTTAATACTAATTTGAAAGCCTCAGCCTTGTCAAATGTTTTCTTTTACCTTTATGGTCTTATATCCCCTTGCCATATATTGAAAACCAGATAAAACTGTTAATACAATGGTGATATAAAAAAACCATTCCCTATACTCCCTTTTATCTGACCAGAGGATATATATTATAGTCATTATCTGGAACAGGGTTGTTAGTTTGCTCAATATGCTCGGTGATGGTCTTGACTTGTAAGAAAGCATATATAAGACAAGAAAGCCGGCTGCTATGAGGAAGTCACGCATTATTATAATCGAGGTAACCCATAATGGTATAAATCCCTTGATAGACAATACTATATATGAAGAGGCAAGCATAACCTTATCTGCCAAAGGGTCAAGTATAGCACCGAGATATGTCTTTGCCTTCATAACACGGGCAAGAAAACCGTCGAGGAGGTCGCTTAAGCCCTGGGCAATAAATAGACAGAGGGCTATATTGAATCTCCCCTGGTTAACGGCCATTATAAAGAATATTGTTATAAACAGACGAAATACGGAAAAAAGATTAGGTATATTCATTCCCTGTATAGATTCTTAAACGTTGCAAACCTGTCAAGAAAGGCAAGCTCTACAGTATCTGTTGGTCCGTTTCTCTGTTTGCCTATTATCACCTCTGCCACACCCTTGTTGGGGTTATCAGGATTTTTGTTGTATACCTCATCCCTGTATATAAACATTATTACATCTGCATCCTGTTCTATTGCCCCGGACTCCCTCAAATCTGCAAGTCTTGGTCTCTTATTATCTTTTTCACGCTGCTCAGGCGCCCTGTTTAGCTGGGAGATAGCAATAACCGGTATATTCAATTCCTTTGCCAAGGCCTTTAAAAACCTTGAAATCTCTGATATCTCCTGCTCTCTTCTCTCTACATTTGACCTTCCTCTCATGAGCTGAAGATAGTCAACAATTATAAGCCCGAGTCCGTGCTCTTTCTTTAGCCTCCTTGCCCTTGCCCTTAGCTCCAGGACACCCATAGAGGGCGAATCGTCTATAAAAAGTGGGGCCTTAGATAACTTACCCGTTGCCTGAACAAGCTTGGGCCATTCACTTAATGAAAATGTCCCTGTCCTCAATTTTGAATGCTCTATCTCTGATTCTGAACTTAGAAGCCTTGTAACAAGCTGTTCTTTAGACATCTCCAGTGAAAAGATACCAACAGGCACGGGGTTTTCTTCCATTGTGGCCACATTCTGGGCAATATTCATACAAAAGGCTGTCTTACCCATACTCGGCCTGCCGGCCACTACAATGAGGTCTGATGGCTGGAGGCCGCTTGTCAATTTATCAAGCTCTATAAAACCCGTTGGTATCCCAGTAACTGTCTGCTTTTTATGATAGAGCTTGTCAATGGTCTCTATACTCTGCATAACTATATCTTTGACATGAAAGAATGCGGGTTTCAGTTTCTTCTCCGCCACCTGAAAGATCATCTTTTCTGATTCATCTATGTATGTATCTATATCAGTATCGGTCTCATAGCCCCTTTCAATTATCTGGGTTGCAACTTGTATGAGGTTCCTTACAAGGGCCTTCTCCCTTATCATCTTGGCATACTGGGTTATATTTGCCGATGTGGGCATCATGTCAACAAGGGCATTGAGGTATGCAATACCACCTATATCGTCTATGAGACCCTTGTCTTTAGCGAAACTACTCACGGTAATGAGATCTATTGCCTCATTACGTTCATAGAGATCTGAGATTATTTTGTAGATCTTAGCATGGGCATCCCTGTAAAAGTCTTCAGGAGAGACCATGTCAATAACCCTATTTATGGCATCATTATCAACAAGGAGGCCCCCAAGGAGGGACTGCTCCGCCTCTATATTCTGAGGAGGCAGCCTGCCCTGTTGTCCCTGTTGAATCTTTTTACCTTTGGGCATATCAGTCTTCTTTTTCTACCTCAATCTTTACTAAGGCATTGACATCCTTTTCCAGATGCACCGTGAAGGTATGCATACCGGTAGACTTTATGGGCTCTTCTATCTTTATATTCTTCCTGTCTATCTCAAATCCAATGGACTTTTTTATTGTCTCTGCCAGATCAGATGGTGTCACAGAGCCAAAAAGCCTTCCATCCTGACCTGCCTTCATCTTTATACTCAAGGTAGTCTCTTCGAGCCTCACCTTCATCTCAGCCGCTGTCTTCAGGCTCCTCTCCTTTTTCTTTTCATGTTCTTTAAGGATATGTTCAAATCTTTTTATATTCCCCTCTGAAGCAGGCAGGGCAAGACCCCTGGGCAGGAGAAAATTTCTGCCATAACCGTCCCTTACATCTATGATATCGCCTTTCTTTCCTGTTCCCTTCAAGTCTTCTGTCAGTATTACCTTCATGGGCTCCTCCTCTATTTCGAGAGTGTTGTAAAGGGAAGAAAGGCAATATGTCGGGCTATATTTATTGATTCCCTGAGTTTCCTCTGATGGTTGGCGCATGTCCCTGTCATCCTTCTCGGCACTATCTTTCCCCGTTCAGTTATAAAGTTCTTAAGGAGTTTAGGGTCTTTATAATCAATGACCAGGTTTGGGTCCTGACAAAATCTGCAGAACCTCTTTCTCATGTAGACCCTCTTTTTCTGTGAATCCTGTGACCTTGCCGGTCTTGTTAATCTTGGCATCTATACCTCCGTTACATATAATTTATTGGCCTCCAGCCTGAATTTATCCTGGTTGCCTTTTTTTGTCTTTATCAGGGCACCCGATGCAATCACCCTATCTGATCTCTTCAGGTTCAGTGCATCTGATGTCCCTCTATCTTTATATACGACCTCGATAGAAAATCTCCCCTCCTCCATAAAAAGAGAAAAGATTAATATTTTATCCCCTTTAGGTGAAAAATAAACCTCTATATCAGAGTCTATAATCCCTGAGAGGAAAACCCTGTTCAAGCAAACTCACCTTCCAGCTCATCAAAGACAACCTGTTCCGGTGGTTTATCAGGGCCTTTTTCATCGTCATCTACCCTGACAAACATATGCCTTAGGACAGCATCAATGTTTTTATAAAATTTACCAAGGCCAGTAAGGTTCCCCTCTTCTATATCAAACAGGATAAAGAAATAGTGGCCCCTATCCTTCTTTTTTATGGAATATGCAAGACGTCTGACCTGCCAGTCATCCATCTTTACGATATTACCACCAGCCTTTTCAATATTTGTCCTTATCCTCTTGAGGAGTTCTTCCTCTTCTTCCTTACCCAGATCAGGACTGATTATAATTACATTTTCATACCTTCCCACATTATTCTCCTTTCGGTGCCATCATTACTACAGCAGATTTTAATACCTTTACCCTAATTTTTTCAGCAATTTCAAGGGTAACAGTGTCGTTTGTAATGCCTGTTATTTTACCATAAATCCCCCCTGAAGTCACAACATCATCACCTTTTTTCAGGTTCTCAAGAAACTGTTTTTGCTGTTTTGCCTTCTTCTGTTGAGGCCTTATGAGTAAAAAATAAAAAACAACAAACAGGAGCACCAGTGGCAAGAGACCCATCCACTGCGAACCGCCTGCCTGTCCTCCTGATGCTGCCTGATTACCCATGGCATAGGCTATATTAATCACAAAATTCACCTCCCTTCCATTTTAATTTAAAATCTTCATAAAATCTATCAAACCTGTCTTCCTTTATTGCCTCTCTTATCTTTTTCAGCAGTTCATTGTAAAAGTATATATTATGCAGTGTATTCAGATAAAAGCTTGTTAATTCATGGGATACTATAAGATGCCTCAAGTATGCCCTTGAATATGCCCTACAGGTATAGCATCCACAGTTTTCATCTATTGGTCTTTTGTCTTTTTGATACTTTGCATTTTTAATATTAATCTTGCCCTCCCAGGTGAAAAGCCCACCATTTCTTGCAACCCGGGTAGGTATAATGCAGTCAAACATGTCTATCCCCCTCTTTACACCCTCTACAATATCCTCTGGGAAACCTAATCCCATGAGATACCTCGGCTTATCTTCAGGGAGAAGACCGATAACTGCATCTACCATCTCCCACATGAGGCTCTTTGGCTCTCCAACACTCAAACCACCAAGGGCATAGCCATCAAAATCCATATCAATAAGGTCTCTTGCGGATTTTATCCTCAGGTCTTCATAGAAACCACCCTGGATAATCCCAAATAATATGCCATCTCCATTTTTCTTTGCATCTTTACACCTTTTTGCCCATCTTGATGTAAGTTCCACAGATTTTTCAGTATATTCATATGTAGATGGATAAGGCACGCATTCATCAAGGCACATCCAGATATCTGAACCTATATTCTTCTGTATCTCCACCACCCTCTCCGGTGTAAGAAAGTGTCTTGAGCCGTCTATGTGTGACTGGAATTCTACACCATCAGACCTCAATCTCCTTAATACACCGAGGCTGAAGATCTGATAACCACCGCTATCGGTAAGTATTGGGTTATCCCAACCTGAAAACCTATGTATACCACCCATCTCCTTTATGAGGTCGTCACCTGGCCTAAGATAGAGGTGATAGGCATTGGACAGTATCATCTGAACCCCTATCTCCTTCAGGTCTTTATGGGTTGCAGCCTTGATAGTCCCCTGGGTCCCCACAGGCATAAATACTGGGGTCTCCACCTCTCCATGGGGTGTCTTTAAGATACCGAGTCTTGCGTTTTTGTCTTTTTTTATTATCTCAATAACCTTCATACCTAAAATTCTGTCTATAGTCTAACAAGCCTGAACGACCATAGAAAAGACCTCTAAAAAATCCTTTCAAGGTTTTATTACCCTGATGAACCACATGTATTTTTTACAACATACCATCTCCATATTAAAACCATCAAACAATCAACATGGCATCGCCATAGCTGTAAAACCTGTATCTCTTTTCTATAGCCTCCTGATAACAGCCAAGGAGTGCATCTCTACCTGTAAATGCTGCAACAAGCATTAAAGGTGTTGACCTGGGCAGGTGAAAATTAGTTATAAGGGCATCCACGACCTTGAACCTGTATCCAGGATATATAAATATATCTGTATAACCCTGTAACGGTGCATCACCATTTTGGGAAAACACAGACTCCAGGGTTCTAACAGAGCTTGTACCGCATGCTATAACCCTTTTCCCATCTCTTCTTGCCTTCTTTATGGCCTCCTTTATACCTTCAGGGACTATGTAATACTCCCTGTGCATTACATGTTCCTCAACATTTTTTTTCTTAATGAGGAGAAATGTCCCAACCCCTATGTGGAGTGTAATCTTCACTATATTTATACCCTTCTGTTCTATCCTGTCAAGAAGCTCTTCGGTAAAGTGCAGACCTGCTGTTGGTGCTGCCACAGAACCAGGCTCATGGGCATATACAGTCTGATACATATTAAAATCAAGGTCTTCCCTGGTTTTTCTTTTTATATATGGGGGTAGGGGCATCATCCCATATCTTCTTATAATATCCATACTATCGCCTTCATACATAAACTCAATAATCCAGAATGATGTTTCTTTGTCCCTTTCAAGCCCTGCCTTCACATCCCCTATATCAACCGTTAGCCTTGACATATTACCCCTGATGCCTTTTGTTAGGCAGAACCACCGATTTCTATCTATCCTCTCCACAAGGGTAATATGCAGTTCTCCCCCTGTGTTCTTTTTTGCCTTTAATCTTGCAGGCAGTACCTTACTGTTATTCAACACAAGGACATCGCCCTCATTAAGATAATCCAGTATATCCCTGAAAAACCTGTGCTCAATAGTACCCCTTTCCCTTTCATAAACAAGAAGACGAGAGGATGTTCTGTCTTTTTCCGGATACTGGGCGACAAATCCCTCAGGTAAAAAATAATCAAAATCCTCTATATTCATATAGCCGAAACAGGTTAATTTTATAACAGATTGTGAAAATATAAGCAATTTAAATCAACTGGGGTCTTAGATTTAGACTATAGACGATAGACTATAGACATATAAAACTAAATATTACTTTACCGAGAGGGGTTATTTTTAGCTACCTTAACCTGAGATTCCTGGGCAAGCCTCAGTGCCTTTATCTTCATGAGTCTGCTCGTATTCGACCTCTCCATCTCGTCGAGTTTTGTTGTTATATATTTGACAGTCTCCTGCATACGAGGGATAACAGTATATTCCAGGGCATTTACTCTCCGCCTCGTCTTTTCTATCTCGCTGCTCATAAGCCTCAGCGACTCTTCAAGCTCTGCCATCTCTATAAGCACCGGCATAAAATCCTTGAGGGTAATAATAGCCCTGTCAAGCTCAGGGGATGTATGGATAAAGGAATACATACCCTTGACCTCTCCAAATGTAAACTCCAGTCTCGGGACAACCACACCCATTACCCTTTTTTTCTGTAAATTGAGCTCAAGGTCCTGCCTTGTGCTCTCCAGTGCATCCTCTGTAATCTGCCTCGACGATGTCATCTCAGATACAACAAAGAGCTTTAAAATATCTGGTAGCCTGCTGTCCACCTTGAGACGATATGACCTGTATCTCTCTGCAAGCGTCATAAACTCCTTCATGAGGCCATCGAGCTTATCTTTCAAGAGTTTATGACCTCTTATGGCTACTACAAGCCTTTTGCGTAGCCTTAGGAGTTCCATCCTTGTAGGGTTAACAGGGAGCCTTGCCATATCTTATCTATCCCTTGGGTAGGTATTTTTCTATGTATTTATCCCTGACCCTTTTGAGCTCACCCTTAGGTAGCATAGATAGGAGTTCCCAACCTATCCTCATGCTCTCCTCTATGGGACGGTTTTCATCTTCACCCTGACGGACAAATCTATCCTCAAATGTATCGGCGAACTTGACGAAGAGCAGGTCTGTCTCACTTAAGGCAGATTCACCCAGGACCACTGCCAGCTCTTTTGCATTCTTTCCCCTTGCATAGGCAGAGTATAGCTGATTCATAAGGTCTGCATGGTCTTCCCTTGTCTTGCCGTCACCTATACCCTTGTCCTTTAGACGGGACAACGAGGGTAAGACATCTACAGGCGGGTATATACCCCTGGCATTCAGCCCCCTATGGATTATAATCTGGCCCTCTGTTATGTAGCCTGTAAGGTCCGGGATGGGATGGGTCTTGTCATCCTCAGGCATGGTAAGGACAGGTATCTGGGTTATAGAGCCTTTTTTTCCTTTAATCCTCCCCGCCCTCTCGTATATTGTGGACAAATCAGTGTATAGATATCCTGGATAGCCACGCCTGCCAGGCACCTCCCTCCTGGCTGCAGAGATCTCTCTGAGTGCCTCACAGTAGTTTGTTATATCTGTCATAATTACAAGGACATGCATATCCTTTTCAAAGGCAAGGTATTCCGCTGCAGTGAGGGCCATCCTCGGTAGCGCAATCCTCTCTATAGGCGGGTCATCGGCAAGGTTGACAAAGACAACAGAGCGTTCAATCGCCCCTGTTCTCCTGAAATCTGCAATAAAAAACTCTGCCTCTTCAAAGGTAATACCCATAGCTGCAAAGACAACGGCAAATTTCTCACCAGTCTTGAGGACCTTTGCCTGCCTTGCAATCTGGACAGCAAGCCTGGAATGGGGTAATCCAGAGCCAGAGAAAAGGGGTAGCTTCTGGCCTCTGACAAGGGTGTTTAAAAGGTCAATGGTGGATATGCCTGTCTGGATAAACTCATTAGGGTAGTCCCTGGCAAAGGGATTCATGGGGCTGCCATTAACATTGAGATATTTTTCTGGTATTATGGCAGGACCTTCATCAATGGGGCGCCCGAAGCCGTCAAATACCCTGCCCAGCATCTCCATGGATACGCCGAGTTCCATACCCTTGGCAAGGAACTTAACCTTTACATCCTGGGGGGATAAACCACTTGTCCCCTCAAACACCTGAACCACTGCCCTGTCACCACTCACCTCAAGGACACGGCCCCTGCGCATGGACCCATCCTGAAGCCTTATATCTGCCAGTTCCCCATAGGTCACCCCCTCAACACCCTCCACAATCATAAGGGGGCCTACAATCTCTGTTACAGTCTTATATTCCTTTGCAATCCCAGCCATATTAACCTCACCATGTTAATGAAACAATAGAATTGTCTATCCTCTTCTCGATAATGCTGAACTGTTCAAGGTCGTCTTCAGGTATGAGTTTTGCCCTGGCAATATCATCCAGTACCTCAAGACCTGTAAGGGCGACCAGTGTTGCCCCGTCTTTAAAAGCCTTTTTAATCCTGTCATAATAATGCAAAATCAACCTCAAGAGCCTGTATTGTTTCTCTATAGAGGTGCATGTATCAATGTCATCAAAGGCATTCTGATGGAGAAAATCCTCCCTTATCATCTTTGCTGCCTGAAGTAGTAGCCTGTCCTCATGGGGGAGTGCATCTACACCCACCAATCTCACAAGCTCTTCAAGCTCTGCCTCCCTCTGGAGTATCTCCATAGCCTGTTTTCTGTTGCGAGACCACTGGCCTTCAAACCTCGTGTCTGCATGTTCGTCCACCACATCCTGATAAAGGGAATAGGATGTGAGCCAATTTATGGCCGGAAAATGTCTGGAGAATGCAAGCTTATCGTCAAGCCCCCAGAACACCTTGACCACCCTTAATGTAGCCTGGACAACAGGCTCAGACAGGTCTCCACCAGGCGGTGAAACAGCACCTATGACAGTAATTGCACCCTTTCTCTCATCAGAGCCAAGGCATACAACACTCCCTGCCCTCTCATAGAAGCTTGCAATGCGGGAGCCAAGATAGGCAGGATAGCCCTCCTCCCCCGGCATCTCCTCCAAACGACCGGAGATCTCCCTCATGGCCTCTGCCCAGCGGCTCGTTGAATCCGCCATAAGGGCTACTGAATAACCCATGTCCCTGTAATATTCGGCAATGGCAATCCCGGTAAAGACACTGGCCTCCCTTGCAGCAACAGGCATATTTGATGTATTGGCAACAAGCACTGTCCTCTCCATCAGGGGTTCACCGGATGCAGGGTCTTTAAGGTGGGGGAACTCCATAAGGACATCTGTCATCTCGTTTCCCCTCTCTCCACAACCCACATAAACAACTATCTGTGCATCTGCCCACTTGGCGAGCTGATGCTGGACAACAGTCTTTCCACTTCCAAAAGGCCCTGGGACACAGGCTGTCCCACCCTTTGTGATGGGAAAAAACATATCTATAACCCTCTGCCCTGTTACCATCGGTTCAACAGGAACAACCTTTCTCTTTACAGGACGGGGCTGTCTTACAGGCCACCTCTGCACCATGGTTATATCATGGAGTATGCCCTCGCCTTCTATAACAGCTATCACCTCATCCACATTACCAGTTAAAGGTCCTATCTTCTTTATTATCCCCCATATACCAGGAGGGACCATAATCTTGTGGATAACAAGATTACTCTCCTTGACAGTGCCCAGCACATCCCCGGGTTCTACCCTGTCTCCTTCCTTTGCCACAGGGTTAAACTCCCATTTTATCGACCTGTCCAGTGCGGGCCTCTCAGCACCACGGACAATATATTCACCGAAATCATAGGACAACTTATCCAGTGGTCTCTGGACACCATCATAGATAGACCTGATAAGACCTGGACCTAGTTCCACGCTTAAGGGCTCCCCTGTCCTCCAGACAGGCTGTCCAGGTCCTATGCCCTCTGTCTCTTCGTATACCTGAATGGAATAGCTGTCCCCTTTTATCTCTATTATCTCACCGAAGAGCCTCCCTTCGCCTACACGGACCATCTCATACATCCTTGCGCCTGTAAGCCCTCTGGCAATAACAAGTGGTCCTGATACCTTTATGACCTCACCTTTAACCTCATTCATAGCTCAATCCTTAATGTGTTTATTTATGTCCTTTCCAAGGACATCAATGCCTATAGAACGCTCAATGGCCTTAGCCATCATAAGGAAACTTGTATGCTTGCTCCCTTCGTGGGTAGGTATTAGGGTGATAACAGCACTGCTCCTGTTATGAAACTCCTCAATGGCCTCTAAATTATCCTCTGCCATGCTCTCTGTAACAAACACAAGCCCTGTGTCTGGATCACTGGATATATCTATAAGGGTCTCCATGAGCTTTGAGCTGTCATCCAGCTCAATTATCTCGAAACCCACGGCCTTAAAACCCATTATCAAATGCTTCTCCCCTACTGCTATTGCCCTAAACATAGCAGTCCCTTAACCTCTCTTTTAAAAACCCTGGGTCAATGCGATTGAGCCTCCCGGTTACAACAAGTTTAAGGTTCTGCATCTCTACATAGAGACCCAAGAGAAATGCAAAAACCCTCTCTGGCCCTGCAGTCTGGTATGCACCATCATGGACAATCCGTAAAAGATAGTTCATTACCCTGGTATCAAATATGGCTATATGGGCCTTCTCTTCATAGGCACAGCACTCGAAGAATATCTCGCCCATCTCCCCGCCTATTATACCTCTCCAGTTCTCTAAGTTGCTTATACCTGCCAGCTCGTCTATAAGCGGTGTAAAATCACCAACAGGTGGCAGGTACTGCTGGTATCTCTTAAGGGAGATACCCTGATTTAGTGCCCTCCAGAGGATAATCACAAGATATGAGTGGACCCTGTTTCTGATATATCTTCTTATCATCTCCGACTCTGTCTGTCTGGATAGCAACAGGAGGTGCCTCAGATATGAACCGTCAAGCATTATATCCAGGTCGCCGGGCATTATATTAAATATGTCTGTCCCTGTCCACTCCGGCGATTCCTTAAACGGAAGGGGCAGGTCTCCATAGTCTCCATCTGCTATGGAAGATAACATCTCATAGGAAAATATACCCGATGGAAATAGAAATGTCTTTTTTCCTGTTAAGGCAGTCTTTAGATTTAGATAATCGCCCTGAAGGAGGAAGATATCTACAGGCAGGGTGGATGGACAATCACCTTTTAGAGATACAGCCATATCATAAAAACACCTATCAAAGATTGCCCCAAAATCCTCTCCCAGCCATACAGCCCCCGGTGATATATAGTCCCTTAGAAATGTATCCTGGAGGAGGGCAATAACATCATCTATCTTTTCCATGTTTAACATATTGAACAGGAAGTCCTTTGTCATAAAACCAGCCTCAAGGACGCTTATCCTCCCGGAAACAAATCCCCATTTTGAGATATTCTTTATTCTCGGTATCATTTTATATCCTGATGGGAAAACAATTCTTTTGCCATAGATGGCAGCATATCCTTTTTAATATCTTTAAAAAGCATATCCAGTGTCTGGTCTACCTCATAATTATCAGCCACAAAGACAAAACCGCCCCTCTCTGTTAGGGTACTGGACTCATCAAGGGAGATCTTATTGCCTTCTGTCCTTTTTTCATTAATCTGTGAAACAATTTCTCTAAAGATAGCCATATCATCCCTGTGGACACAAACCCTGCCAGTAGAATCCCCTGCAATCTTCTCAAGGATTGATGCCATTAAGGACTTATACCTATCTGCAGGTAGATTCAATACCCTGTCCTTTGCCTTTTCAAATATAGCATCTACCAGTTTATTTCTTTTTTCGAGTATCTGTTTGCCTGCCATCCCCCTGTACTGGATGAGTTTACGGTTAAAATCCTCAGAGATGGAAGATGTTCGGGCCTTATAAAGCCTTTCTATCTCTTCATCGATCTCCCTCTTTCTTTTCTCTACAAGGAGTCTGGCATTTTTTTTTGCTGTCTCTACAATGTTTTTCGCCTCTTTCTCTGCCTCTGACAGCACTGCCTCACTGATCTTCTCTATCCCCATAGCACTACCTTACCTTTTTTACTGCCCCAAAAACTTGAGGGCAAGGGGCTGGGTGAGAAATATAATAAAAAGAACTGTTGCAAGAAGCCCTACAACCGCATAGGTCTCAACAAATGCAGGAAATAGTATTGCCCTCCCTGCTGCCTCAGGTCTCCGTGCTATTAGGGAGATGCCAGCTGCAGAGGCCTCACCCTGCTTTATTGCAGATACCAACTGGGCAATACCGCATCCAAGACCTACGAAGAACATGGCAAGGCCTGTGCCAAGGGTAATCTTTATAGCTGACCCACCTATCAGTCCTGTCTGCGTCATAATAAGTATGGCGGCGATAAAACCGTAAAACCCCTGTGTCCCGGGAAGGGCAATCATGACAAGCATCCTTCCAAAGAGCTCTGGTTTTTCACGGAGAACGCCTGCACACTGATGAACAGCTATGGAGATACCCCATGCCGAACCTGCACCTGCCAGGCCAAAGGCCAGCCCAGCACCACCGTAGCAAAGACCTCTCCCCAGTTCAATCCATTCAGGTAACATCTTCTATCCTCCATCTTTCATTTTTTTTAAAAAACATTATTCACCTGCCTTTTTTATTACACACATGTTTGTATCAAAGCCAAGGGGCTGAAAAGGCCTCGTCCCCCCCTCATAGAACCTGCCGAAAAACTCTACAAAGATGAGCCTCATGGAGTGGACAAAGGCACCGAGGGCACTGATAAGAAAGTTAAATATATGACCTATGGCAAGGACGACAATAAATAAGACAAACCCTATATACGGGATGTCCTTTAGCATACCTGCCATGAGATTAAAGGCCATGGCTACAATGGAAGTGGTGAGACCAAGGGCGAGCAAGCGGCAGTAGGAAAGTGTATCGCCTATAAAAGATGTAATACCGTAACTGCCCACAATCCCGTATAAACTCACCAGACCCCCGGCAATCCTCCCTGGTATGCTCTTTATGGCCCTGCCCTGTGTAAATATGAGCCCGAGAGAGCCCGCAACAAAAAGGGCTAAACCTGTATTGAGGATAGCAGGTGGTATATCTGCAAAGACCTTACCTGCCATCATAAGGAGGCCTGTCAAGGTTATAATCCAGCACAGACCATCAGAGAATATACCCATATAATCTTTTTTCTGATATGCACCATACATCTTAAGGGTTATCCCGAAAAACTGATTCAGGACACCAAGACCTAGGGCGATTATCAATGCCACAATAGTCTTCCCCATAGGGTCAATCAAGACAAACCTCTGCTGGAGTGTCAGGAGTATATTTCCTTCCCCGAGATATTCGGGTTTATAAAGGTCACCGAACCAAGAGCCTGTGAGGGCACCGAATATGATACTGCTTATGCCACCGTATAAAAGGATACGGGCAAGATTATTTACGCCCCTGTATGCCTTTGTCTTGGCATTGAGGTATGCACCTAATATGGCAAGCATTATCCCGTAACAGACATCACTGAAACATATCCCAAAAAACATATAAAAATTGACCTGCATAAATGGCGTTGGGTCAAAACTCCGATAAGGAGGTAGCCCGAACATCTCTGTTAAAAGCTGGATAGGCCTGAAAAGATACGGGACAGAGATGCTTACAGGCAGGTCTTCGTCCTGGGGCGGGTCTTCTACAGTAACCACAGATTCAGGGAATTCCCTTTCCATCATGGCAGTTAATATACCTACATCCTTTGTCCTTATATAGCCGCTGATTATATAGACCCACCTGCCCTCCAGGCCCTTCATGGCTGCCAGTTGTCTGTTTCTGATATTAGTCCAGTATGCCTTGAGTATCAAAAGAGGTCTTTTGCCCTCCCCTTCTTGTTGTCCCTGGGCCATCCGCCTTACCTTATCTGCCACATCTGCTATCTTTTCCCTATAATGCTCCATATCAGCCTCAAGCTCAAGGACCCTCTCTTTTATCTTTTCCTTTCTCTTGGGCAACTGTATCTCGTCAAAACCTATGTCCTCAAGCGCCCTTTTTATATCCTCTGCATCCCTCTTGAGAAATGCAAAGACCATTCTCACCTTTGCATCCTCTTTCTGTTTTAATATATCTATGCTGTCATTGACCTCAGGGAGCTCCTCCCATGCTGCCCAGACCCAGGGTTCTTTTGTATCGTCTATCATATGGAGGTTCTTTACAGGGACATAGCCTATTACCATGGAGATACGTTTAGTGGAATGAAACTCTTCAAGGTCCACAGGGATATCCATAACAGGTTTTAGCTCTTCAATCTCATTCTCTATCTCAGTTATTATCCTTTCAGAATTTCTGTATATCTCATCGAGCTCCACAGCATAACGGTAGTTTTTATCGAGGTTGTATTCCTTTAGTGTCCTGTCAACCTCCGCCTCGGTAGTTACTATGGGGAGTGGTGTAAGGCTCTTTATAAAGCTATCCTGTTCCGGGGCAAAGATATTCATGAGGTTCAGGATAAAATCTATCTTGTTGATATTGTTATCTGCCTCTGAAGTATTTGCCCTGTAGTTTTTAAAGGGGAGGTCCTCTTTTAGGCTGCCCTGGATGTCTATGACCTCCATAACCCCAAGCTTATTGATTGATTTAATCAGCCGCCTGTTTGCCTGTTTTGTGCTTACAATTGTTACCTTTTTTAAGGGTTCTATAGCCATAAGCAGCCTTATAATCTATATAATCTTGCCAGTATCTGCTCTATCTGATAAGAAATGACCTGTTCTGAGATACCCTCTATATGTTTTATGGACTCATTGAGCTCATTTTCATATTGAGAGAGGGTGGACATATAATCTTCCTCTGCCTTTTTCTGAAAGGCTGCCACCATATCATCCATCTCCGCAGCCTTCTGCTTACGATATGCCTCTATCTCTTCTTCGCATTTTTTTTCTATCTGCCTTGCCTGGTTTCGTGCGTCTTCTATTATTGAATCGGCCTTTTTTTCGACAGTTAAGACATCCGTTATAAGCGATGACATTATCCCCCCTTAAGATTGTTTCTCCTTTAAAACACAGTTCAATGAGATATAATCACTAACTGTCTTTTATAAGACTCTCTATCATATAGCAAACAGTAAAAAACCTGTCAAGGATAATGCAAATGACCGTGAAAGCCGCTGGTTTACTTTTTTTAATATCCCCCTATCTGCCGTAGGTAAGTTTATTTTTTAAGCTTTCTTGATATGGTTGAAGATGCTATACTGATAGACAGTATAATGCTGTAGGGCAAATTGGTAACTTATTGTAATTATAGAGATCTGTTCCATAATAGCAGGATGGATTTTAAGGCCTGTGCAAACCACTGCAAGGGTCTTAATTAAATATATAAGACAGGTTTAATTATGCTGTGTTTTTTTGGATTGACACTTAAAGAACTTGAAGATGTCATAGGCGGGACAGGCAAAGAGAGATACAGGGCAAGGCAACTCTACAGATGGGTCTATAATAAAGGGGTTTATGATTTTTCCATGATGGATAATATCCCCAAGGGCCTACGAACCTTATTCAGGGATATGCTGGATATGGAGACCATAAAGCCCCTTAAACCCACTGCATCCATGGATGGGTCTGTTAAGCTCTCCTTTATGACAAAAGATGACAATATTATAGAGAGTGTCCTTATACCGGAGAAGAACAGGCTTACCCTCTGTGTATCCAGTCAGATAGGATGCAGGATGGCCTGTAGCTTCTGTGTAACGGGAAAGATAGGATTTATCAGGAACCTTGAGACCCATGAGATAGTGGAACAGATAATAGGGGCAAAAAAATACCTTAATGTGTCACAAATCAATGGAGGGGATAGGATAACCAATATAGTTTTTATGGGCATGGGTGAGCCCATGGATAATTTTGAAAATGTGGTAAGGGCCATAGAGATCATGAAAGAACCCCTTGGCCTCGATTTCTCAAGGAGAAGGATCACGGTTTCTACAGTGGGTCTAATCGGGGGTCTTAAGAGGCTTCAGCCCGGGACAGCAGGCCTTGCCATATCACTGAATGCGGCAGACGAACAAAAAAGGACAGAGATAATGCCTATAAACCGGATGTATCCCATAAGGGACATCTTAGATTTTGTAAGGCACTATAAAGGTAGCCCAAGGGAGCGTATAACTTTTGAGTATGTCCTATTAAAGGATTTCAACGATTCCCTTGAAGACGCAAGGATGCTATACGAACTATTAAAGGGCATAAGGTGTAAGATTAACCTCATACCTTTTAATGAGTCACCCTATTCTCAGTTCAGGACACCGGATAAAAAGACTGTAGACCAGTTCCATGCCTACCTGATAGATAAGTGCATGACAGCAATCGTGAGAAACTCCAGGGGGCCAGATGTCAATGCAGCATGCGGGCAACTCGGTATGGCATATCTTTTATCAAAAAAAGCTATGTTATGAGGCCTTAAATATTTAGACTTGAGGGCAAAATATTGTCACATATATCATTGCTTCAACGGGAGGTTTTCATTGCATTTCCAGTGCCTTTACAAAGTATTACAAAAATCTTATAATATGAAACCTATATAAAAAAGCTCCTATCAGAAAAAGGGGTAATACAATAGAACTATATGGCAACATAAGTGGCCTGAACCACCTCATCAAAAGAAGACTGCTCAAACTATACCGTAAAAAAATAGAGCCTTCCAAAATTATCACCTATGATACTGCATTGACTATCACAATGATATCTGTGGAGATATCCAGACAGGTGGGCATCCTTATAAACCGTAGGGGGGTCGTAGAGTACGTCATAGTTGGAGACAGAAACAGGATAGAGATACCGAGGCTCTCTACAGAGCGTGTAGGAAGGGCAAGGTTCAGGGGGCTCAGGTTCATACATACACACCTGAACAACGAACTACTCACAAAAGAAGACCTTACAGACCTCGCATTATTGCAGCTCGACCTGATAGGGTGCCTTACAGACATAAAAGGTGTTGTCCCTAATTCAATCCATATAGGCTATCTTGTCCCTGAAAATAAAAGGCAAAAGGCATGGTCTTTCCTTGGGCCACAGGAAATAGACTCCCTGGATATTGATTTTACTGAATTTATCACAGAGCTTGAGAATGAGTTTGTAAGGGAGAGGGGCAGGCTCCATCTCCTGGACCAAGAAAAAGAAAAGGCTGTCCTTGTGTGTGTTGTCCAGCCAGGTTCAAAAAAGATCCCGGAGGACCATATAGCAGAGCTTAAAGAACTGTGTTATTCTGCAGGGATAGCAGTACTGGATACAGCGATACAGAGGCCAAAGGAGCTCCACCCCACATATCTCATAGGTAAGGGTAAGATAGAAGAGGTTATAATGAAATGTCAGCAATTAGGGGCAGACCTCCTTGTATTTGACGAGGGGCTTACACCTGGTCAGATAAACAATATTTCATCCATAACAGAACTAAATGTCATAGATAGGAATCAGCTCATACTGGACATATTTGCCCAGAGGGCAAAGACAAACGAGGCAAAGATCCAGGTGGAGTTGGCGCAGTTAAGATATATCCTCCCCAGGCTCGCCAGCGTTAACAAAGCATTTTCAAGGATTACAGGCCGTATCGGGACCAGGGGGCCTGGCGAGACAAAACTTGAGGTAGATAAGAGACGGATAAGGGACAAGATAGCTTTTCTTGAAAAAAAACTTACAGAGATAGAGGGGATAAGGGACAGAAAGAGGGAGCGCAGAAAGGCATCAGGTATACCTGTGGTCTCCATAGTTGGGTACACAAATTCAGGTAAATCAACACTCCTTAATCTCCTCACTAAAAGCAGGGTAGAGGTCAAAGACATGGCATTCAGCACCTTAAACCCCACAACAAGGACAATAAAATACCCTGAGAGAAAAGACATAATCCTCACAGACACTGTTGGGTTTATAAAGAACCTACCCGATGTCCTTCTTAAGGCATTTATAGCAACCCTTGAGGAATTGAGGGACGCTAATCTACTTTTACACCTCGTAGATGCAAGTTCTCCTGATTTCGAGGACAAGATAAGGGCTGTTGAAGAGACATTAAAGATCCTTAATCTCCAGAATAAAGACAGGTTGACAGTATTTAATAAGATAGACAAGATAGATAGAGGTTTTATAAAGAATATAGAGGACAGATACAATGCCATATCCATATCATGCCTGAAGAAAGAGGGGATTGAAAGGCTCCTGGAGGCCATAGAAAAAAGGATTAAGGTCTAAAGAGACCTCTTCAATGTCTGTTGACTGAAGGCAATCCCTGTGTTAGCATGTGTAAAAATCTAAAATAACAAAATGGTGGTCTATAATGGAATATGAGTTCCATATATCCAGAGCTATTAGGGATAAATACAAATTCGACGACAGTATATTTACAATTAGGGGAGATGTCATCATACCTAATATAAGGGCTGCCCGTATCCTCGCCCAGAAGATAAACCAGAACCGTATACGTTCAGGCCATCCAGATAAGGTTGTAAAGGCAGGGGATATAGCCTCTATGGGGCTTATAGATGAGATACTCCACTTTGTGTTCCTTTCCTATAGGGAACAGATAGATGGAAACATTACAAGGGATGCCCTTTTGCACCTGGATAATATTTTTACAAAGGACAGGGTTGATAAGGCCCTGTACACCTTTGCAGAGGAGTTCCCTGTTGTTGATGTATACAGAAATAATATAACCGTTGAGGAGTATTTAAAAGGCGTAACATCTGGTGTGCCCAACAGGGAGATTATCCTCGAGGAGATGCTTCTTTTGTGGCTTGCCAACATGAACCCTGCTTTCTCCCCCTTTGCAGAATTCTTCGATGATACAAGACTCAAGAAAGAAACTGTCTATCTCTACATAATAGCCGCATTAAGGGAACTCCTAGATAAAAAACCCCGCTTTGGACCTTACAATCAGAATCTCATTGATATGCTCAGGAGTCCTGCTATACTCGTCCCCTATTCCCTGAAGGGACAGCTCGACTATATAAGGGAACACTGGGGATTTTTATTGAAAAGATATGCAAGGAGGCTCCTTGGAACCATAGACCTTATTACAGAGGAATCCAAGATAACATTTATGGGTCCAGGCAAGGCACAGATATATGATTTTAAGACAGCAGAAATGGAGGCAGAGAGTTTTACCCCTGATAAGGACTGGATGCCAAGGCTTGTGCTCATTGCAAAAAACATATATGTATGGCTCGACCAGCTTTCAAAGAAATACGGATACCCCATAACAAAAATAAACGAGATACCGGATGAGGAGCTGGATATTCTAAAAAATCAGGGCTTTTCTGGCCTGTGGCTCATAGGGATATGGGAGAGGAGCCCTGCGTCCCAGAGGATAAAACAGCTATGCGGCAATCCTGAGGCAGTTGCCTCTGCCTATTCCCTCTTTGACTACCAGATAGCATCTGATTTGGGCGGTGAAGAGGCATACAACAATCTTAGAGAAAGGGCATGGTCCAGGGGGATAAGACTTGCAAGCGATATGGTGCCAAACCATGTGGGTATATATTCAAAGTGGGTAATAGAACACCCTGACTGGTTTATATCCCTTGATTATAATCCATTCCCCTGGTACTCCTTCAGCGGTCCTGACCTGTCCCATGACGATAGGATATGCATACAGATTGAGGACCACTACTACACAAAAACAGATGCTGCGGTAGTATTCAGACGCCTTGATAAGGCAACAGGTAAAGAGGGCTTTATATATCATGGAAATGATGGGACGAGTATGCCCTGGAATGATACAGCCCAGCTAAACTACCTCAATCCCCAGGTCCGGGAGGCCATGATAGAGACCATCCTGTATGTGGCAAGGAAATTCCCCATAATAAGATTCGATGCTGCCATGACACTGACAAAAAAACACTATCAGAGGCTCTGGTTCCCAGAACCAGGGGGTGGGGGGGCAATACCTACAAGGGCAGAATACGGCATGACACAGGAGGAATTCAATAAACACATGCCCAATGAATTCTGGCGTGAGGTTGTAGATAGGGTTGCCCAGGATGCCCCTGATACCCTTTTACTTGCCGAGGCATTTTGGCTCCTTGAGGGTTATTTTGTCAGGACACTGGGTATGCACAGGGTCTATAACAGTGCATTTATGAATATGTTAAGGGATGAGGAGAATGGAAAATACAGGACAGTAATGAAGAATATCCTCGAGTTTGACCCGGAGATATTGAGACGCCTTGTAAATTTTATGAACAACCCTGATGAGAGGACAGCAGTAGACCAGTTTGGCAAGGAGGACAAATACTTTGGCATATGCACATTGATGGTCACCATGCCTGGGCTGCCCATGTTCGGTCACGGTCAGATAGAAGGCTACACAGAAAAATATGGTATGGAGTATAAAAGGGCCTATATAGATGAAAAACCGGATACATACCTCATAGAAAGACATGAAAGGCAGATATTCCCCCTTATGCACAGGCGCCATATATTTGCAGGTGTGGAGAATTTCCTGTTATATGATTTTTTTACAGAGGAAGGGCATGTGAATGAGGATGTATTCGCTTACTCCAACAGGCAGGGCAGTCAGAGGGCTCTTGTCATATACAATAATAGATACAATTCAACAAAAGGCTGGATAAAGACATCGGCAGCCTTTTCCCAAAAGACAGGGGACAGCAAAAAACTCGTCCAGAGAAACTTAATTGACGGCCTTATGTTTAAACCTGAAGACAGCAGTTTTATAGTCTTCACCGAACATGTCACAGGCTTAACATATATAAAAACGAGCAGGGAGATTGATGAAAAGGGTCTTTATGTGGAGCTCGGCCCTTATACCTGCCTTGTTTTCCTTGATTTCTACGAGGCCCATGACAATGATGAGATAAGTTTTTCGAGATTAAATGCATATCTTGGGGGAAGAGGCGTCCACAACCTATACGAGGCCATGGACGAGTTGAGAAAAGAGGACATTTGTCACATCTTCAGGGAGGTTATAAATACAAAAGTCTTTGAAGAATTAGCCAGTACATTAAAGGCATCAGAAGAAAAGCTCGTCCCCGAGGATTTAACAGGCATTACAGATACCATAAGGCGTGGATATGTCTATTTTATCGATAGCCTGAAAGGGTATGTAAAAGAAAGAGAAGGTGTAGAATCCATCCAGGATGGGCTCGTTGAGGTGGTGGTAAGGGATCTTGTGAATCTATCTGAGGTATGGAGATTTAAAAGAGATGTAACCCTGCCCATTGAAACCCGACTTTATACCCTGTTGAGCCTTATTCTTTCCTGGAGGCTCGATTATCTACTTATTCAGAGATTGGGTCTTGAAAAAATCCTGTCGGACAATCTAAGAGACCTCGGGGTTGAAGAAGGCTATATGTCAGACTCCATGACTATCATTGACATCTTTGCCAGATATATAAAATTCCTTGAACATGAGGTTCAAAAGGGGCCTGTCTATCTTTTGAAGACCCTGATTAAAGACAATGCTGTCAAGGGTTTTATAGGTGTAAATCTATACAGAGATGTCCTGTGGTTTAGCAAAGAGAGGCTGGAGGAGTTTTTGTGGTGGCTCCATATGGTGGTTGCCCTGGTGGCATATAGAGGCATCCTGGAGGCTAAAAAATCCATGGAGGTCTATTTAAAAGAGACCGATGGTATCATAGAAAAAATAATGGAGGCATCCCAAAAGTCTGGATACCAATTTGAGGGTTTTATAGGGCTATTAGAAAATATTATTGAGACCTAAAGGTCTTGCTCTTGGTCAACAGCCCCTTTAATAGCCAAAAATCGTTAATCGTGAATCCATAATCCATTAAGGCACTCGAAATCATTCATAGGGGCATTTTTTGTTATCCCTTACATGGACACAGTCTCTATTGCATGGCTCTATATGGATTACAACCTCCCCTTCAGATAAGACACCGGCCAGGTCATGTTTGAGTTCCCTTGCTACCCTATGGACACGGTTCAGGGACAGATGCTCTGGCATGACAAGGTGGATGTTTACAAACTTTTTTCTCCCTGCTGTCCTTGTCTTTATATCCTTAAAATTACAATAATTATGATAGTGCCTCGCAAGGGCCTTGACTACATCTAACTGGCTTGATTCCTCTATGGAGGCATCGAGGAGTTTCATAAATGCCTCTTTTAGTAATCTAAAAGAGGGCACTGCTATGAAAACACTTACAACAAGGGCTGCAAACGGGTCAATATATTTGGCTAATCTCGTCAAACCTTTATAATTGGCTATCAATACAAGGCCAAAGGATATGGTGATGGCCAGTGATATAAAGCCCTCAAGACGAAAATGGATACCCTCTGCCTTTAATGCCGGTGACCTGTGTTTTTCTGCAAGTTTTAATATAAAACTGGCACCCCAGAAGTTTATGCCAATACCAAGGATACTGGCAACCAGTCCTATAAAGGGTGCATGGACAGCACTGGGTCTTATGATGTTCATAATAGCCTGAAATGACATAGCTATGGCAAGGCCTATGAGTATCACGCCCTCCATTGCCTCGGCCACATTCTCTATCTTGCCATACCCATAGTTGTGGAAATAGTCTGCAGGCCTCTGAGAGACCCTCATCACATAGTATAGAAATATAGAGACGCCCAGTGCAATAATAGAGATACCTAAATCAGCAGCTATGGCAAGGGAGTTAACAATGATAAAGGCAATGGCCTTTATGGCAAAAAGGGCTATATTTGAAAACAGGCTTACCTTAACGGCAAGCATCATATCGTCTTCTGTCTTCTTCACACTTTTATATATAAACACATAACATATTTTTTTTAAAACAAATTAATCATCCTATCCTGTAGATGCATTTATCTACATCTTAAACTGGATAGCCTGGCGATGAGACTCTTATCCCAGGGGGAAGAGGCAATAGCAGCAGTTATGGCAGCCCCTATCCCTGAGCCGTCCATTTCCTTTTCCAATTTTATCTTCCCTGCTGAATCACCAAAAATCTCTCTAAGCATGGCCTCCATATTCTCTCTATAATTAGGATATTTTTCAAAGAGAGAGCCATCTATGGCAATAACATGGCTTGAATCCATCTTTTTGTCCATCCAGGTAATCACCGCTGAGATGGCTGTAGCAGCTATCCTGGCAGAGCGGCCAGAGACTAAGCGAAACACCTCAAGGATTATCTCCCTATCTTCCTGTGGCACCTGGATAAGACCAAGCTCATTAAAAAATTGGCCCTGTTCAGCAAGGGACAGATGCTCTGCTGTGAGTCTATAGGGCTCAGAGAAGGCATGGTGAATATGGGGATTTAAAAGCAGCCCCTCCTTTACCATATCCATGATAATAAGCCTTGCAATCTCTCCGAGATACATACCTGAGACCATCTTCTCCATCCTCTGTTCCCCGGGATTAAATGAACCTCTATCCAGTGTCTCATCGTATATATTTCTCCTTATCTTATTGAATCCCCCCCACTCTATATTGATAATCATCTCATCAGGATGCCTCGGGCCTTTATATTTTGTAATACGCCCTGTTTTCTCAGGATAGGCTGCATTAGTCCCTGTCCCCAGTATCACCCCCATATCACAGGCAGGGTTAGCATAGCTTTTTGCTACAAGCGTCCCTACAGTGTCATTAATCAGGGCTGCCACCTCTATAAAACCCATATTTCTTCTTCTCAGGGCACGGGTTAGGAGTTCTACCACATCCTCACCCTCCACACCGGAGGCAGAAAACCCCTTTGTCCAGGATATTAGCCTGCCGCTGGCTATAGAGGACTGGACCACAGGGAATGAGAATGTAAAACCAAGGCCTTGCAATCTCTTTGCATCTATTTGATGTTCCTTGAAAAATGACTCCATAGATTCTGCTATGAAATCAAAGAACATATCACCTGTGCCTGTCATTGCCTCATGGCTTATAGGATAACGGCTGATTGCAAGAGGCTCTGCCCTTCCCTTACCATCCAGGCTCACAGCCAAAACCCTTATATTGGTGCCACCCAAATCTATGGCGAGGAAACTGCCCTTTTCCTTTCCCTTTGGTCGTCTGACAAAGGATGGAATCATCTTGAGGGAGCTTTCTTTACCTGTTAGACCGAGCCCCATCTCACTGTGAAAACGCAACATAATATCCCTTGCGTCCTGGGCATTAAAATAAAATAGACCGTGGAGGTCTTCAAGAAAGCTCTGCGTCTGTCCTTTCATACCCTTATAAAAAACTACATTCTAAGGAAATGGAATGTCAATTACAATCATTAATGCAGATTATAAAAAATTATATTTATTGACAAGCAGATATTTAAACAATAATATTTATAACAGTTTCTCTTGCCTTTCTCGTTATTCCCTGTAAAGGAGAGGTAAAATCATTTGAAAGGGAATATACATATAAGGCAGGTGAGACAGACAGCAAGCACTCATGCAGGGCAATAGGCCTCGAATCAGAGCCATAAACGGGTTAAAATTATTCAGGCTACCATACTGTCCTGCAGCTTACTGATATGCCCTCACCGCTACCTTTTATTATAGTGGTTTTGAATTTGGGGTGTTTTTTAACATAATCGAGGAACCTGCTGACCTCGCTACTATAGCTACCTATAACATTGTGGGCAGCATAGCATCCCCCAACACCTATCTTTGATTCAAGATCGAGGAAATACTGGGGATACCATTCCTTATCTGCATCACAAAATACAAAATCAAAGGGGCCTTTTAATTCACGGACTACAAGGTGTGCATCACCATACAGAGCCTCAATATACTTATCCACGCCAGCCTTTTTGAAGTTTTCTATGGCAGTGCTATATCGTTTCTTGTTTATCTCGATTGTAGTTACCTTGCCCCCATTTTTTGCTGCTGCCCATGCAAGCCATATTGTTGAGTGCCCTGTTGAGGTACCAATCTCCAGTATGTTTTTAAACCTGCCATCCACCACAAGATTATGAAGTATCTCCCCGTCTTCATAGGACACATTTAAATAATCCCAGGAATATCGGGCATTTTTTAGAAATTGTGAAGCCTGTCTATCTAATTTGAATGTATAAGCAGGCTGTTCACCATATACAGTCAGGCATATTAGGCATGTAAATATTATGCAAACGACCATTGTTGCATGATAGGTTAACCTTTTGCTTTTCCTATCCACTTTTTGTCCTTATCTATTTTGTTGTTATTGTCTCAGCCATGAGCCTTGCCACTGTCTGTGAAAATCTCGATGGGTCCTTTGGCCTCGACCCCTCTAATATCAGTGCCTGGTCATAGAGCATATCTATATATTCCTTAAGGATTGGGCTTTCTTTGTCTTTTTCAAACAGGACATTCATGGATGCAAAAAGCGGGTGTTCAGGGTTGAGCTCCAGTATCCTCTTCTGCTGTGGCACCTCCTGACCCATTGCCTTAAGGAGCCTCTCCATCTGGGTGTCCAGGTCGCCCTCGTCTGCCACAAGACAGCATGGGGAATCTTTTAGTCTCCCTGAGAACCGCACATCCTTCACATCGTCTTTTAACTGGTCTTTTATAAGCTCAATGAGCCTCCTGTATTCCTTCCTCGCCTTCTCCTTCTTCTCCTTCTTTGATTCGTCTATCTCCAAATCACCTTTTGTTACTGATTTCAGTGCCTTACCCTTATATTCAAAATTGCTCAGGACAAATTCATCTATATCGTCTGTGAATATGAGGACCTCATAGTCCTTTTCCCTGAATGCCTCAAGATAAGGGGACATAAGCGCCTCCTGGATAGTAGGGGCTGCAATATAATATATCTCCTTCTGGTCCTCCTTCATATCCTTTACATACTCATCCAGTGTCCTCAACCTGCTGTCCTTGGCCTTTGTGGAGTTAAATAGTAAGAGGTCTGCTATCTGCTCCCTCCTGGCAAAATCATAATGGAGACCCTCTTTCAATACCCTGCTGAATTCCTTGTGGAAATTGAGATAATTATCGTATTCCTCCTTTTTCATCTCCTCCAGGGTGTCCAAAACCTTTTTCGTAATATTGTTCTTTATTATATCCACCTGTCTGTTGTTCTGGAGTATCTCACGGGAGACATTAAGGGGCAGATCAGATGAATCCACAACACCCCTTATAAAACGCAGATATGGGGGGATGAGTTCCTCGCAGTGTTCCATAATCTGCACACGCTTTACATAGAGCATGGGCCCTATCTGAAAGTCCTTGAAGAGTATGTTAAAAGGTGCCTTAGATGGTATATACAGGAGTGCGGTAAATTCAGATGTCCCTTCTGCCTTGAAGTGTATAACCTTTGCAGGGGACTTGAAGTCATGGGATATGTGTTTGTAGAATTCATTATACTCTTCCTCTGTTATCTCTGACTTGTCCTTGAGCCAGATGGCCTTCATGGAATTTAATGTCTCTTCCTCTTTCACCTTGAACTTCTTTCCCTTTTCCAACTCACTATCCTTTTCCCTCTCCACCTCCATGACAATGGGGTGTTCTATAAAGTCCGAATATCTCTTTATTATGCCTTTTATCTCCCATTCATTGAGATAATGTCTCTCTTCATCCTTAAGATGGAGGATAACATCTGTGCCTTTGCCTGGTTTATAAATCTCTTCTACGCTGAATGTCCCGTCCCCGGTGGACTCCCAGCGGACACCCTTTTTGCCTTTCTCTCCTGCCTTTCTGGAAAGGACTGTTATCTTATCTGCCACCATAAAGGAGGAATAAAAACCTACGCCGAACTGGCCTATGAGTTCAGGATTATCCTTTACCTCTTTGCTCTGTAAGGCCATCAGGAATTCCTTTGTCCCTGAGTGGGCTATTGTACCCAATGCCTCTACTATCTCCTGCCTTGTCATGCCTATACCATTATCACTGACAGTGAGTGTCCCTAAATCCTTATCTACAGATATCTTAATCTTCCAACCCCCGTCGTCTTCAAGGATTGCACTGTTTGTAAGGGATTCATATCTTGCCCTGTCTATGGCATCCGAGGCATTCGAGACAAGCTCCCTTAAAAATACCTCTTTATGGGAATACAGCGAGTGGACCATAAGGTCGAGTAGTTGTTTTACCTCTGTCTTGAATTCAAAAGTCTCCATATCCTTCTCCTTAATTATCTATATAAATTGGCTATTTAAAAATATTTTCCTATAAAAATTAAGACAGCCATAGCCTCAAGTCAATAGGCCATATGGCAATAGGTTTTACCAACAGGTAACAGGATTAATAAACCTGAACTACCTCTATAGGCATCTGTGCATTTATGTTAGCCCTTGACTTAACATCATGTAAGCATATATAATTAGTGACTTTTTGATGGAGGTTGAATTTTGAGAGATAAATACTGCGGGGCAGTGGATAGTAATGATATAGGAAAGCAGATACTCCTTTCAGGATGGGTATTCAGGAGAAGGGACCACGGTGGGTTGATATTTATAGACCTCCGTGATATTACAGGGATAGTGCAGATAGTTTTCTCCCCGGAGATATCCCCTGATGCCCATAGTATGGCCGGTGAATTAAAACAGGAGTTTGTAATACAGATAAAAGGCCGTGTGGAAAGAAGGCCTGAGGGCACAGAGAACCCAAACATACCAACTGGCATGTTAGAGATACTGGTATATTCCCTTAAGATACTCAATACCTCCAGGGCACTGCCATTCCAGCTTGATGAAGATGAGCCCAATGAGGCAATAAAATTAAGATACAGATACCTTGATATGAGAAGGCCGGAGGTCCAAAAGGTCTTTATAACAAGGAGCAGGGTCTATAAGGCGGTAAGGGACTATCTCACCAGTGATGGCTTTAATGAGTTTGAGACACCCATGCTCACAAAGAGCACACCGGAAGGGGCAAGGGATTTTATAGTCCCCAGCAGGCTGAACCCCGGGATGTTCTATGCCCTACCCCAGTCACCCCAGCTATTCAAACAGATACTCATGATTGCAGGGTTTGACCGCTACTTCCAGATTGTGAGATGCTTCAGGGATGAGGACCTGAGGGCAGACAGACAGCCTGAATTTACCCAGATAGATATAGAGATGAGCTTTGTGGATGTAGAGGATATCCTCAGGATGGGGGAAGGCCTTGTTAAAGAGGTATACAGGACTGTAAAGGGTCACCCATGGGATATGCCTTTTCCCAGGATGAGCTATGACGAGGCCATGGAGAGATACGGGACAGACAAGCCTGACCTGAGGTTTGAACTCCCTATTATAGAGCTTACAGATATATTTGCCAATACAGAGTTCGGGGTGTTTAAGAAGGCACTGGCAGAGAAGGGCACGGTAAAGTGTATTGTCCTGAAGGGTAAGACCCTATCGAGAAAGGACCTGGATGTCTCGGTAGATACGGCAAAGCAGATGGGCGCAGAGGGCCTTATCTGGATACGAAATGAAAACAATGCCTTCCAGTCACCCATAGCAAAATATCTGAAAGAGGAAGAAAAATCCATGATGTCCCAGAGGCTTGGCCTACAAGACGGTGATATCGTATTTATAATGACAGGAAACCGACAGAAGGTAAATGAGCTTATGGGGAGATTCCGTCTCTATATAGGTGAGAGGTTTGACCTCATTGACAAAAACCTCTATAAATTTCTGTGGGTTGTTGATTTTCCACTTTTTGAATACAGCGAGGAACAGAAAAGATATGTGGCAAGACATCACCCCTTTACAGCATCTAAGACAGATATAAGGGGGTTTAACGGTGATTACGAGTCTCTGAAATCAAAGGCATACGACCTTGTATTGAATGGTGTTGAGATAGGTGGCGGGAGCATAAGGATACACAGGAAGGAAGATCAGTTCGAGATGTTTAAGCTCCTCAATATTGGCGAACAGGAGGCACAGGAAAAGTTCGGGTTTCTCCTTGAGGCCCTGGAGATGGGTGCACCACCTCATGGCGGCATTGCCTTTGGTTTTGACAGACTTCTTATGATGCTCATGGGTCTTGACAGTATAAGGGATGTAATACCTTTCCCAAAGACGCAGAAAGGTGTGTGTCTTCTTACGGATGCGCCATCTAAAGTTGCACAGAAACAGCTCAATGAACTTAAGATAAGGCTTGCGTCGGACAAGTAAGGGCATTCTTAAATCTCTAAAACTTTATATTTTCAATAAGGCAGGTAAAGATGAAAAAGAAAAAGGGTTTTATATTTAAAAATCAGCAAAAATTTGTAAGATACCCCCTTGTAGAGGTGGAACAGCCTGAATTATTTAAGGACGTTTTTCCCTTTACAGAGGTCTGCAAGGTAAAGTTCGACAACAAGATAGAACTAATTGACCCCCCTGAGGATATCTACATAACCGATACGACATTCAGGGACGGCCAGCAGTCGAGGCCACCATTCACAGTAAAACAGATAGAAGACCTCTTTGACCTAATCCACCAGCTCAGCGGGCCAAACGGTGTAATAAGACAAAGTGAGTTTTTTCTATATACAGATAAAGACAGGGATGCGGTTTTGAGGTGCCTTGAGAAGGGCTATCGCTACCCTGAGATAACAGGCTGGGTTAGGGCAAACAGAGAAGACCTGAAACTCGTCAAGGATATGGGGATCAGGGAGACAGGGATACTTACCAGTGTATCAGACTACCACATATTCCTGAAATTGAAAAAAAACCGCACCCAGGCATATAAAAGCTATCTTAAGATTGTGGAGAATGCCCTTGAATACGGGATAATACCGAGGTGTCACTTTGAGGATGTAACAAGGGCGGATATATACGGATTCTGTGTACCCTTTGCCCAGGCACTCATGGAGCTCTCTGCACAGGCAAAAATCCCTGTTAAGATAAGGCTATGCGACACCCTTGGCATAGGTATAACATATCCCGGGGCAGCCATACCAAGGTCGGTGGGCAAGATAATAAGGGCAATGATAGATGAGGCAGGTGTGCCTTCAGAATACCTTGAATGGCACGGCCACAATGACTTTCACAAGGTAGTTATAAACAGTATAAGTGCATGGCTCTATGGATGTGCATATGTCAACGGCACACTCCTGGGTATAGGGGAGAGGACAGGTAATGCACCCATAGAAAGCCTTGTAATGGAGTATATATCCCTCACCGGCAATGACAACGGCACACAACCCCACGTCATAACCGAGATAAGAAACTATTTTGAAAAGGAGATAGGCTATCATATACCCAAGCAGCAGCCTTTTATAGGTGCAGACTTCAATGCCACCTCAGCAGGGATACACATAGACGGCATAGCAAAGAATGAAGAGATATATATACCCTTTGATACAAAGAGGATCCTAAACAGACCCATTGCAATAAACATAACAGACAAATCAGGCCTTGCAGGGATAGCCCACTGGGTAAACTCCCATTTTGCCCTTACAGGCAATGAGAGGGTTGAAAAAACACACCCAGGCATCGCAAAGATAAACAAGTGGATACTGAAACAATACGATGAGGGCAGGGTTACATCCATATCCGATGAGGAGATGGAACACCTTGTCCGCAGGTACATGCCGGAGATATTTGTATCTGAGTTTGAACTCCTCAAGAAGAGGGCATATGATATGGCAGCCCATCTCATTGAACAGTACATAGAAGATACAAAGATAAAGAGCATGTCCCCGGAACTGCAGGAGGAGGCACTCAAAGACATTGTTGAGGAATACCCCTTTATCCAGTTTGCCTATGTGGTCAACAGCGAGGGCATTAAGATAACAAAGAATATCACCCAGGTCGTGGACAGGGCAAAATATTACAAGATAGGTCTCCACGACGACTTCTCTGACAGGGAATGGTTCATAAACCCCATGAAAACAGGTAAAATCAGCGTGACCAACCTTTATTCATCAAGGATTACAGGTGCCCTGTGCGTCACAGTCTCAGGCCCTATAAGGGATGAATACGGTGATATTGTGGGTGTCCTGGGCCTTGATATAAAGTTTGAAGACCTTACAAAGGCAGAGGGCTGATTATGGCTAAGACTATTGCAGAAAAGATACTCAGTATAAATACAAAAAAGGACGTGAAACAGGGAGATTATATAACCGTAAGTGTAGACAGGGTATTGCTCCAGGATGGGACAGCACCCCTTGCCATAAGGAGATTCAGAGAGATGGGGTTTAAATCCCTCTTTAATGGAGGCAGGGTAAACTTTTTTATAGACCATGGGTCTCCAAGCCCAAGGATGGAACTGTCCAATGACCATATAACAATAAAAGAGTTTGCCAGGACATACAGGGCAAATGTATTCAAGGTAGGGGAAGGCATATGCCATCAGATAATGACAGAACAGATTCTGTGCCCCTCTGAGGTCCTTGTGGGTGCTGACTCCCATACATGCACAGGGGGCGCCATAGGTGCATTTGCCACAGGCATGGGCTCTACAGATATAGCAGTGGCCATGGGTCTTGGAAAGACATGGATGAGGGTCCCTGAATCATACAAATTCTCTATAAATGGTTCATTTCAGAGGGGTGTGGGTCCAAAAGACCTGATATTAAAGGTCATAGGTATGCTTGGCGCAGACGGGGCAACATATAAATCCATGGAGTTTACAGGCAGTGCCCTGAAGACACTGGATATAGAGGACAGGATGACCATTGCCAATATGGCAGTGGAGGCAGGGGCAAAATGCGGCCTCTTCCCCTCAGACAGCATAACATATGAATATCTAAAAAATCACGGCAGGGGTGAATCATTCATAGAGATAAAACCGGATGACGATGCATATTATGAAAAGACCTTTGAGATTGATTTAGAAAGTCTAAATCCCTGTGTAAGCATGCCCCACCAGGTGGACAATGTGATGGATTTAAGGGATCCCGGACTAAAAGAAATAAAAATCAATCAGGTATTTATAGGCTCATGCACAAACGGCCGTATCAAGGACTTGAGGATTGCATCACAGATCCTAAAAGGCAAGAGACGACACGATGATGTCAGGCTCCTCGTATGCCCTGCATCAAGGGAAATCTATTATGAGGCACTTAAAGAAGGCATATTGACAACGCTTTTTGAGTCAGGGGCAGTAATACTTGCACCGGGCTGTGGTCCCTGTATAGGTCTTCATCTTGGCGTGCTCGGGGACAATGAGGTATGTGTATCCACATCGAACAGGAACTTCCTCGGTAGGATGGGTAATCCTAACTCGCAGATAATCCTTGCATCCCCGGCAACAGCTGCAGCAAGCGCTTTAACAGGCAGGCTCACAGACCCCAGGGAGGTTATACATGGTAATTAAAGGCAGTTCATGGCGCTTTGGCAATAATATCTCCACAGACCATATTATACCGGGACGTTTCTATCACTTAAGGTCAAACCTCGATGAGCTGAAAAAACATGTATTCGATGATATAGCACCGGGGTTCTACAACAAGATAAAAAAGGGTGATATAATAGTTGCCGGGAATAACTTTGGGCTCGGCTCAAGCAGGGAACACGCACCGCTCATAATAAAGATGGCAGGGATAGACGCCATAGTGGCAAACTCTTTTGCCCGCATATTTTACAGAAATGCCATAAATGTAGGTCTGGCTGCCATCATATGCAATATGGATGATACAGAGGAGGGGGATGTCCTGGAGATAAAGGTAGACGAAGGCCTCCTGTATAATGCCACAAAGGGCATAGAAAAGAAGTTCTCGCCGCTTCCTCCTATTATGATGGATATCTTAAAAGAGCAAGGGCTCCACAACTATATAATAAAACATGGGGGATTCAGGGTTTGATTGAATATGTCGATATACCATACATAGAGGGTGATGGCTCCGGCGAGGATATATGGAATGCCTCGAGGGGTGTCTTTGAAGAGGCTGTAAATAAGGCTTATAATGGGGAAAGGGCTATAAGGTGGATATATCTTATCGCAGGCCAGAAGGCACTGGATAAGACAGGGGAACTACTCCCTGAAGAGACCCTTAATACTGTAAAAAAATACAAAATAGCCATAAAAGGTCCCCTTACCACCCCAGTAGGGGGAGGGTTCAGGAGTGTGAATGTATATCTCAGGCATGTCTTTGACCTTTATGTCTCCATGAGGCCAGTCAGGTATTTCCACGGACTCCCAAGCCCCCTCAAGATGCCTGAAAAGGTTGATTTTATAATCTTCAGGGAGAATACAGAGGACCTCTATAAGGGCATAGAGTGGGAGGAAGGGACAGAAGATGCCTTAAATTTTATAGGGTTTCTAAAGGATAGAATGGGTATAGCCATCTCAGAGGACTCTGGTGTTGGTGTAAAACCCATAAGCAAAAGCAGGACAGTAAAATTTACCAGATGGGTTATAGACTATGCCATTAAAAACAAAAGGAAGGCCATCACTGTAGTCCATAAGGGCAATATAATGAAATATACAGAGGGCGCATTCATGAAGTGGGCCTATGATGTGGCAAGGGGATACCCCGAGCATATCGTATTCGATAAACCCGATAAAGGGGATGACACTAAGATCCTCTTCAACGACAGGATAGCAGATAACATGTTCATGCAGGTAATATTAAGGCCTGAGGATTATGACCTCCTTTTATGTCCCAACTTAAACGGTGATTATCTATCCGATGCCTGCGCTGCCCTTATCGGCGGTCTTGGCGTTGCCCCAGGTGCCAATATAGGCGATGATGTTGCCATATTCGAACCTACCCACGGGAGTGCACCGAAATACGCAGGAAAGGATGTTATAAACCCCACATCTTTTATGCTCTCCGGTGCTATTATGTTCAGGCATATGGGGCTTGATAGGGCATCGAGGCTTATAGAAGATGCCATAGAAAAGACAATCCAGGATATGATTGTGACCTATGACCTGGCAAGGCACCTGGAAGGGGTAAGGCCTGTGAGGTGCTCTATATTCGGTGAAGAGGTGGCAAAGAGGATAGGTGAGAATAACCTCCATTAAAAACATCAAAAAAAGGTGATATATGTTTGAAGAGATAAAACAGAAGATAGAAAACCTCACAGAGAGGATAAGCTCCCTCAGAGGTTATCTTTGACCTGCCTTCTATCCAGGAAAAAATCAACAAACTGGATAACGAGATAGCAAAACAGACCCTATGGGAAGACCAGGAGAAGGCCCAGTCCATATTAAGACAGAGGTCTCGGCTGAAAGAAGAGATAGAGGAGTGGCAAAAAAGGGAAAAGGACCTTGAGGAGATAGAGATACTCTGGGAGATAGCCAAATCTACTGAAGACCCTGAGGATGTAAAAGAGCTTACAAAAAGGATAGAGACCCTTGAGGACCTCATAGACAGCTATGAGATAGAGAGGATGCTCTCCGGTGAGAACGACAGCGAGAACGCCATCGTCTATATAAATTCAGGTGCCGGGGGAACAGAGGCCCAGGACTGGGTAGAGATGCTTTTGAGGATGTATTTAAAATGGGCGGAAAAAAAGGGTTTTGAGACGCAGATAGTGGACATGCTCCCGGGGGAGGAGGCAGGCATCAAGAATGTGACCTTTATCATAAAGGGCAAGTATGCATACGGGTATATGAAATGCGAATCAGGGATACACAGGCTTGTCCGTATCTCACCTTTTGATGCCAATAACAGGAGGCATACCTCTTTTGCCTCGGTATATACCTATCCCGAGGTCCCGGAAAATATCCAGATAGACATAAAGGAAGAGGATCTGAGGATAGATACATTCAGGTCCAGCGGGCCAGGTGGTCAGCATGTGAACAGGACAGAATCTGCCATAAGGATAACCCACATACCTACAGGGATTGTAGTCCAGTGCCAGAATGAAAGGTCACAGCACAAAAACAAGGCTATAGCCATGTCTATCTTAAAGGCAAGGCTATACGAGCTCGAAAAAAAGAAACAGGAGGAAAAGCTTAGCAATCTAAACAAAGAGAAAAAGGATATAGCCTGGGGTAGCCAGATTCGTTCTTATGTCCTCCATCCATACAAACTGATAAAAGACCACAGGACAAAGACAGAGATACACAATGCAGAGGCAGTCCTTGATGGGTCAATAGATGAGTTTATAAAGGCATACCTTTTATTCTTGACTTTCCAACAAAAAATGGATTAATTAATAGGTTATGGAACTTTTTAGTGACAATAAAATAGATGAACTTGAAAAAAAGATTGAGATGCTCATTAAAAATTATAAGACCTTTAAGGAAGAAAAGGAACAGCTTTCAGCAAAGTTACAGGCCATGGAAAGTGAGAACAGGGAACTAAAAAAGAGGCTTGATGAGACTGCCAATGAGAGAAAGCTGGTGCTGGAAAAGGTTATGGGTATCCTCGAAAAGGTCGAGTCAGTGGATTTTTAAGGATATAAATGGAAAAAAGGGTTGAGGTAAACATACTGAATCAACCATTTGTTTTTATCGGCCAGGATGAGGAGAGGATAAAAAGATTAGCCAAGTTTGTTGATGAAAAGGTAAATCATGTAATAACAGATTATGGTATAGTCAACACTTTGAACGCTGTAATAATGGCTATGATGGAATTGACAGATGAGTATCTCGAGTTTAGGGAACAGGCCGAAAGGTTTGAAGGAAAGGCCCTAAAGCTTTTAAGAAAGGTAGAAGAGTTTGAAGTTCCCTGCGATGTTCGTGATAAATGGTAATCTTAGAGCCAACACCTCTTTTTTGGGAGTCTTCCCCTGCTGGAGTGTGCATGCCCGCTCGATAAGCGGGAAGCCTGAACCGGCAAATAGACACCCACTTTAACTAGAGGTTCAAGAAATACTGTTTACACGGCATCCGCGGGGTTTTTATTTTTAAGGGGTAGTAGTAGAGGAAACAGAAATTTGATATAAACAGTTTCGAATTACTGGAGGTATTAACCGCCTTATCTATAGAAAATAATTAAGCTTTCCTCTCTATGTAGACCCCTTTTATATACAAGGGGGCACTTTGAACATAATTATCTATATTGTAATTTTTGTTGTTGCCTTTTTTATCGGTCTTGTCTTAGCAAGGGTAATCCAGAAGAAAAAGATCGGTGAATACGAGAAGATAGGCAAAAAGATCCTTGAAGACGCCAAAAAAGAGGCTGATGTTGCCATCAGGGAGGCAACCATCCAGGCAAAGGATGTGGCCCTACAGGCAAGAAATGAGCTTGAGCAGGAGATTAAGGCAAGGCGTCTTGAGCTCCAGAATGCAGAAAAGCGACTCGCCCAGAAAGAATCCAGCATAGACAGGAAGATAGATGCCTTAGACAAGAAAGAAGAGGAGCTGTCTAAAAAAGAGAGGGAACTCGCCAACAGGCAATCGAGCCTTGACAATAAAATAAGGGAATACGAAAACCTCCTTGTCCGTGAGAGGGAGAAGCTGGAGAAGATATCCGGGCTCACCTGTGAAGAGGCAAAAAAGATACTCATGCAGATGATGGAGGATGAGGCACGATACGAGGCCATTAAAATCTGCAAAAAGATAGAGGAAGAGGCCAGGGAGAAGGCAGATAAAAAGGCAAAGGAGATTATAGCCACATCCATCCAGAGATACGCCGGGGAATATGTTGGCGAGAGCACTGTGTCTGTTGTATCTCTACCCAATGAGGAGATGAAGGGTAGGATAATAGGCAGAGAGGGCAGAAACATAAGGGCCCTTGAGGCAGCTACAGGGGTGGATATTATCATAGACGACACACCAGAGGCTGTTATCCTGTCCTGCTTTAACCCTATAAGGCGTGAGGTGGCAAGGATTGCCATAGAGAGATTGATAAGCGACGGCAGGATACACCCGGCAAGGATAGAGGAGATAGTCTCCAAGGTGGCAGAGGAGATGGAGGTAAAGATAAAGGAGGCAGGCGAGCAGGCTGTATTCGACCTCGGTATACATAATGTCCACCCGGAGATAGTAAAGCTCATAGGGAGGCTGAAATTCAGGAGCAGTTATGCCCAGAATGTCTACCAGCACTCACTGGAGGTGGCGTTTATCTGCGGCATTATAGCCTCTGAATTAAGGCTTAATGTAAAGCTCGCCAAGAGGGCAGGATTACTCCATGATATAGGCAAGGCTGTTGACCACGAGATAGAGGGTTCCCATGCCTTTATAGGTGCTGACCTTGCCAAGAAATACGGTGAGGACGACGAGATAATCCATGCCATTATGGCACACCATGAGGATGTAGAGGCAACAGGCATCCTGGATGTCATTGTCCAGGCAGCAGATGCCCTATCCGGTGCAAGACCAGGTGCCAGAAGGGAGATGCTTGAGACATATATTAAGAGGCTTGAGGAACTTGAGCGTATTGCCAATAGCTTCAGCGGGGTGGAGAAGTCCTATGCCATCCAGGCAGGGAGAGAGATAAGGATTGTTGTAAGTAGCGATAAGGTCACAGACGAAAACATCTATATCCTCTCAAAGGAGATAGCAAAGAAGATAGAGACGGATCTGTCTTACCCCGGTCAGATAAAGATAGTTGTCATTAGAGAGACCAGGGCTGTAGAATATGCAAGATAATGAGGTTAGGGTCTTTTTCCTCGGTGATGTCATAGGAAAACCGGGGAGGAAGGCAGTAGAGCAATTCATAAAAAAATCCGATTCAGATTTCTTCATAATAAACGGTGAAAACCTCGCAGGGGGCATAGGTATAACACCCAAGACAGCCCTTGAGATACTGTCATACGGTGTTGATGCCATCACCACAGGCAACCACGTATGGAAAAAAAAGGAGATTATACCCTTTCTCATGGAAGAGAAAAGGGTCTTGAGACCCCTTAATTATCCAAGAGGGACACCAGGCTTTGGATACGGATTATTTAGAAAAAATAATAAATCCCTGTATGTGGTCAATATAGAGGGCAGGGTCTTTATGAACCACCTTGAGTGTCCTTTTAGATCTATGGAGGACCTTCTCGATGAGATAGGGTCAGAAATTGATGCCCCTATTTTCGTTGATTTCCACGCAGAGGCCACATCGGAGAAGATTGCCATGGGCTGGTTTCTCGACGGAAAGGTGTCCGCTGTGATCGGGACACATACCCATGTCCAGACATCAGACTCAAGGGTCCTGCCCAATGGGACAGGATATATTACAGATGCAGGCATGACAGGGAGTATTAACTCTGTAATAGGTATGGATAAAAAGGCTGTCCTTGAAAAGTTCATAACCCTCCTCCCACAAAAATACGAGGTGGGAAAAGATGATGTGGAGATCCAGGGGGTCTCCTTGACAATAGACATCAAGACAAAAAAATGCCTTAAGATAGAGGCTATAAGAGAAAAGATATAAGGTAGGGGGATCATGGATATAGAGAAACAGATGGAGATAATAAAAAGGGGGGCAGTAGACCTCATAAGCGAGGAGGAGTTACGAGACAGACTTAAGAGGGCAGAAGAAGAAAAAAGACCCTTGAGGGTCAAACTCGGTCTCGACCCTACTGCACCGGATCTGCATCTCGGTCACACGGTTGTCTTACAGAAATTAAAACAATTCCAGGAACTCGGTCATACTGCAATATTCCTGATAGGGGATTTTACAGGCATGATAGGTGACCCAACCGGGAGGATAGAGACAAGACCGGCCCTGTCCAGGGAGGAACTCCTTGCCAACGCAGAGACTTATAAAAAACAGGTCTTTAAGATACTTGACCCTGAAAAGACAGAGATACGTTTCAACAGCGAGTGGTTTGAGGCTATGAATGCCTCGGATATGATAAGGCTATGTGCAAAATACACCATGGCGAGGATGATGGAGCGAGAGGACTTCAGGAACCGTTTTCAGAATAATATACCCATAAGCATCCATGAATTTTTGTATCCCCTTGTCCAGGGTTATGATTCAGTGGCCCTTAAGGCAGATGTAGAGCTCGGCGGACATGACCAGATATTCAACCTCTATGTGGGCAGAGACCTCCAGAGGTCCTATGGCCAGGAATCACAGATTATAGTCACTGTCCCACTCCTTGAAGGGACAGACGGCATAAACAAGATGAGCAAGAGCTATGGCAACTACGTAGGTATAGACGAGCCCCCGGATGTCATGTTCGGAAAACTCATGTCCATCTCTGATGAGCTCATGCTCAAATACTATGAGCTATTAAGCGATATAACCATAGAGGAGTTGAAATCCCTCAAAGACGGCATAAAAAATGACACAATCCATCCAAGGGATGCAAAGGTCAGATTTGCCAAGGAGATAATCACGAGGTTCCACAGCAGAGATGCAGCAGAGTCTGCTCATATGAATTTTGAAAAGGTCTTCAAGGAAAAGGAGATACCGGAAGATATAGAGACTATAGAGATAAAAAAGCTTGAAATGGAAAGGTGGTTACCCAAATTCCTACAGAATATCGGTATGGTGCCTTCCACAACAGAGGGGAAAAGGATGATAGCCCAGGGTGCAGTAACCATAAATGGTGAAAAGATAAAAGAAGAGACAACACCCATGGGTGATGAACTTATCATAAAGATAGGAAAAAGGAGATTCAAGAAGATAAAACTCGTCTAAAAGCTATGTAAAAATTTTGTTTAAAGCTGTAAGCCCATCAAAAATCTGTCTTAATATCTGTGAGACCTTTTAAAAAAAATCAAAAATAACTATTGAAATGGATTTATTTTCTTTGTAGAATAACAACTTATGTGTTTGCAGTAATCCAAGACCTGCCTTTTTATTTTATGTATTCAACATACAAAAATTGAGGCAAAGGTTCATGGGGTTTAAAAAAAGATTTTGTATATAGTGGAGTAGATTTTTTTAAGTAATGACCTTTCAATGCGATAAAATTTAAAAAATAAGACCCGTGAAAAAGGTCACATACCCTTGGGCATATCCCAAGTCTTTATTGGTGACTATTTGTATTCATTAGGATACATAGATTCATCTTCCATGAATTTTGAACCTTTCATGGGTTTTGCAGAGGTTTTAAGATGTCTACATGTGAGCTGGTCGGCAGTGTGGCATTTAAAGGTCAGAGTTAGTAAAATTGAGGTACTATAAACAATGAAGGAAAAAGACACAAAGATTGATGAACAGGTAAAGGCAAAAAACATAACAGAACAGCTATATTATTCCATCTTCAACAATGTAAAAGACGGCATATCCCAGACAACACCGGACGGGAGATTAATTGCTGCAAATCCATCCCTGGCAAGGATGTTTGGCTTTGAATCTCCTGAAGAGATGATTGAGGCTGTGGTATCAATAGGCAGTAACCTGTATTATAACCCTGAGGATAGGAAGATCTGGCTTAAGCTTATGGAGGAGAAGGGTGGATTAAATGACTATAGAATTAAAGGCAAAAAGAAAGACGGCACCCCATTCTGGTTTAGAATAGATTCAAGTGCTATAAAGGACGATGAAGGTAGGATTATTTATTTTGTAAGCACCCTGAAAGATATAACAGAAAATATTTCTGAAGAGAGAAAAAACAAGATAAATATCTTAATCCTGCAGACCCTTCTTGATTTGCATCAAATATCACATGAATCAATCAAAGATATCAAGAAGTTTATTGTAGAAAAATTAATTGAGATAACTGGCAGCAAATTAACCTATATAGGTTTTGTAAATGAAGATGAGACAGTTTTGAAAACAACTATTTGGTCAGAAAATATCCTTGATATATGCAGGTTAAACCATGGTTCATTAGAATTTGATATTAAAAAAGGAGGTCTATGGGCTGAACCAGTAAGACAGAAAAGGGCAATTATTGTAAATAACTATGAAGAGCAGAGCACCTTAAAAAAATACTTACCCAATGACCATATACCCATAAAGAGATTCATGGGTATTCCCATATTCGATAAAGATAGGGTTGTGATGTTGGGGTGTTTTGCCAATAAAGAGGAGCCTTATGATGAAAGCGATGTAATGCATGTCAAATTATTATTGCAGGGTTTCTGGAATTTTACGACCCTTGATAAGGTTCAAAGAAATCTCCGTGAGAGCGAGCTAAAATACAGGAGTCTATTCGAAAATGCAAATGATGCAATTTTTCTTCTAAAAGATAACATCTTTATCGACTGTAACTCTAAGACACTCGAAATTTTTAAATGCAAGAAAGAAGATATTATAGGAAAAACACCTTATGAATTTTCACCCCCTGTTCAGACAAACGGCAGGCATTCCAATGAAAAAGCCATTGAAAAGATCAGGCTTGCATTAAAAGGTAACCCCCAATCTTTTGAATGGACCCACTGCACCCTGGATGGAACGCCTTTTTATACAGAGGTAAGCCTAAACAGTTTAATTATAGAAAAAGAAATATATTTACAGGCATTAGTGCGGGATATAACAGAGAGAAAAAAGGCAGAGGAGCTGATAAGATTTGAAAGAGAGAGATATGCATTCCTTGTAGAAAACTTCCCATATGGCGTAATTTTGGTGGATAAAGAAGGGAGGTTTGTATATGTGAACAACAAATGGGTAGAGATGTTCGGATATGAACGTGATGAGATTCCCGATGGAAAGACATGGTTTAAAAAAGCATATCCTGACCATGAATACAGAAAGACTGTATTGGACGCCTGGATAAAAGATATGGCAGATATCCGAATAGGTGAAAGAAGACCAAGGGTATTCAATGTGGTATGCAAGGATGGGACTGTCAAGATAATAAGCTATATCACAGTCCTTCTGGAAAACAACCTAATAACTACAGCCCATGATATTACAGAGCAAAAACAGACAGAGGAGCAATTTCTCCAGGCCCAGAAGATGGAGGCCATAGGTAGACTCGCCGGAGGTATTGCCCATGATTTTAACAACATGCTCACTGTTATATTAGGTCATGCCCAGCTTGGATTGATGAACCTTGACCCACTCAACCCAATCTACAATAGATTTGTGGAGATAGAGAATGCTGCAAGACGTTCTGCTGAGCTTACAAGAAACCTCCTCGCCTTTGCGAGAAAACAGCCCATATCACCGAAGACATTAAATTTCAACGACATTATAGAAGACATGCTCAAGATGTTAAAAAGGCTTATAGGTGAAAATATAGAGTTGAGATGGTTCCCCGGGGAGGATATATGGCCTGTGAGATTTGACCCTGCCCAACTAAATCAGGTTATTATGAATCTCATTGTAAATGCAAGGGATGCCATTGAAGATGTGGGGGCTATAACCATAGAGACAGAGAATGTTGTCCTTGATGAGGTATGCTGCAGGAACCATCTGGGGTTTTATCCCGGTGAGTTTGTGATGCTGGCCATAAGCGATAACGGGGCAGGCATGGATAAAGAGGTACTTGCCCATATATTCGAACCCTTTTTCACCACAAAGGATGTGGATAAGGGGTCAGGGCTCGGGCTCTCAACGGTCTACGGGATTATAAAACAAAATAACGGGTTTATAAATGCCTATAGTGAACCAAACAAGGGGACCACGTTCAAGATATACACACCCAGATATACAGGTAATGGAAAAAGAGAACAGGTAAAAGAGGATATGGATGTATTAATGGGTAAGGGTGAGACTGTTCTCCTTGTGGAGGATGAAAAAGATGTCCTGGAGCTATGTTCACGCATGCTGGAGGAGCTGGGCTATAAGGTGATTAGCATCAATAACCCTAAAGAGGCAATAAAAGAGGTAAAGGAACATAAAGGGGTTATCCATCTTTTATTAACGGATGTAATAATGCCAGAGATGAACGGTAAAGAACTTGCAAAAGCCATAAGAGATATAAGACCTGATATAAGATGCCTTTTTATGTCCGGTTATACAAACAATGCCATAATTCACAACGGCATTATTATGGAAGGCATAACCTATATACAGAAACCCTTTTCACTCCATGAACTATCTATAAAGGTAAGGCAGGCACTGGATAGATAAAATAGAGAAACTGTAAAATCTGCGAGGTCATTAGAATGAGATATTTGCCTGGATTTGTCTAATACAGCATGAGCAATTGGCAGTAATATCTTTCCAGCTCTGGGATATAAGAAATATTTTTTTGTTCATGACATCCAGCATCTCTTACGGCAGCTTGCCAAGGCTTAGCACTGTGGCAATAAAGATGTGCCCAGTATATAAAGCCTTTTTTCAGGCGACTCCAATAATGGGTTAAGACTGCTTTATAATTTTACATAGTTTTTTTAAAAGCCCTTATTTTACCCTTTCCTTTATCTGCGTTTTTCTATAAAATTATGAAGACAATGGAAAAGAAAAAAACATACGACAAATTACCATCACTAAGCATATTTTTATTGATTGCCTCGTTTATTGCATTTTTTATCTACCCTGTTTTGTCTTCTGCCAATGAGCCGTGGGGCATCTACGTGGAGAGGATAGAGGATGCAGAGGGCCTCGAAAGATGCAGGGTTTGCGGCAGGATTATAGGGATAGGCAGCATGCACATGGATGCCGAGGTGATAGTGGAGAACCATCTCAAAAATGCCTTAAATGACCTGGAGATAGACTACATAGACCACAAGGGTACAGGTAGATATATCCATGTCCTTATCTACAAATTTACAGAGCGTAAAGGCGGTAACCTCGCCGTTGATAAACCGGCAAGTGTCGGCCTCCATATCCATCTCATTGAAAAAAACAATGTCTTTAAGCGTGTATATGTCTTTGAAGAGACCCAACAGGCATTAAGCCAGAATGTCCTCAATATCAGAAAATTTCTAAGGAGGAGGGCAAAGTGGCTCACTGTGAGTGAGCTTGCCGAAGAGGGTATATATACAGGTATACGGAGACTTCAAGAGGATTTAAAATGAAGGCATTCTTTGCCATGGACTTAATAGGTGGAAAGGCTGTCCGGCTAAAAAAGGGCAATTACTCCCATGTAACAATCTACAGCCATAACCCGGTGGAAAAGATAAAGGAGATGATGGGAAAGGGTGCAAGGGATTTCCATATAGTAGATCTGGATGGTGCAAAAGAGGGTATCCCTGTCCACTATGAGTTGATAAAACAGATAAGGGGACAGATAAAGGGCTACATGGAGGTAGGCGGTGGTATCCGCACAGAGGATACCATTAAACAATACAGTGAATTGGGTATAGATGGGATAATCATAGGGACAAGGGCACTGGAAGACAATGGATTCTTTAAAGGATTATCAAGGTTCAATAACATCATACTTGGTCTTGATGTCTATGAGGGCAAGCCCATGATAAAAGGCTGGAGTCAGCCTGTCGACAGAAATATTGAAGAGATAATTAAGGAATCAGAAGAAATAGGGGTAAAGGCCCTTCTCTGCACAAGCATTGCAAGGGACGGTATGCTAATGGGCCCTGATTTTGAAGCCATAAAAAACATACAAAGACTCACCCATATCCCTGTAATAGCCAGCGGGGGTGTCTCCAACATAGAGGATGTGAAGACACTAAAATCTATGGGCGTATGGGCGGTGATTCTCGGCAAGGCAGTCTACGAGGGCTTAATCAGGATTGAAGAGGCCATTGAGTATGCAGATTAAAAGGGCAGTCTTGTTTTATAACATTTACAGTTGAGGCATTTACCCCTAAACCGGAGATTTTTAAGATTAAAAGGAGTGGACATAAGAGATGGCTATAGCAGATGATATAAAATGGGATGAAAAAGGGCTTGTCCCTGTTGTTGTTCAGGATTATTCATCAAAGGATGTCCTTATGGTTGCCTACATGAACAAGGAGGCCCTTGAGCTAACCCTCAAAACACAGACAGCCCACTATTTTTCAAGGTCAAGACAGAAACTTTGGCTTAAGGGCGAGACATCGGGACACACACAGAAGGTAAGGACTATCAAATTAGACTGTGATAATGATACTATCCTCATAGAGGTAGAACAGAAGGTCGCTGCATGCCACACAGGTCACTGGAGCTGTTTCTACAGGACATGGCAGGATGGCTGGACTATTACAGGCAGAAAGGTCTTCGATGCCAATGAGGTCTATAATAACCCTAAAAAATGAACAAAGGACTTCTGTTTTTTGTAACCTGTGGCTTCATCGGTTATCTACCTTTTATGCCAGGGACATATGCCTCTGCACTGGGCTGTATAATCCTGTATATATTTCCTGTTGATTCCATTATGTCCTACATCTTTATTATTATATGCCTTGTTGCCCTCTCTATTATATGCCTTAACAGGATGAGACTGGTCAGCAGTGACCCGCCATATGTGGTCATAGATGAGATGGCAGGCATGCTTGTAACTATGGTAGGACACAGGGCTACGATGATTAACCTCATAGCAGGCTTTATCCTCTTCAGGTTTTTTGATATAGTAAAACCGAATCCCATAAGATACGTGGAGAGGTATAAAAAAGGCTATGGCATCATGGCAGATGACATATTGGCAGGGGTCTTTGCCAACATCTGCCTATATATATTTCTATTTTTAAAGGGCTTGCTTTCATGAAACAGGAAGAGATTTTGGGCAGGGTACTCACTGAGAGGTCATTAAAGATAGCTGTTGCAGAGTCATGCACAGGCGGCCTTATAGCCAATAGGATTACAGATATAGACGGTGCATCCAACTATTTTGATGCAGGTCTCATTACATACAGCAATGAGGCCAAAACAAGGTTTTTGGGCGTACCGGAGGATATTATAAGGGAAAAGGGTGCTGTAAGCAGTGAGGTGGCAATGCTTATGGCTGAGGGCGTAAGGGCTAAAACCGGCGTAGATATAGGTGTATCCTCTACAGGCATAGCAGGACCCACAGGGGGGACAAAGGAGAAACCCGTTGGAACAGTGTTTATAGCCATATCAAGCAAAGAGGGGACATTTGTAAGGAGATTGTCCCTTAAGGGCACAAGGATGGAGATTAAAAAACAGACCTCTGATGAGGTTCTAAAATTTATAGAAGATTACATAGAAGGCCGACTAAGATGAGGGCATTTATTGCATTTGAAATCCCGGGCTTTGTTAAGACATATCTGTCCAGGACCATAGTCGCCATGTCATCGAAGACAGACAATGTAAAGTGGGTGAGGGATGAAGGCCTCCATATTACCATAAAATTCCTGGGAGAGATAGATGAGGCCTTGGGAGGAAAGATAAGGGATGAACTCCTATACTTAGGTACAAGATATAAACCCTTTACCATGGGCCTCGATAGGATAGATGCCTTCCCGGACAGAAAAAGGGCAAGGGTTATTGTGGTGAGGTTAAAAAATGAGGTTGACATTATCTCCAATATATTTAAAGATATAGAGGATAATCTAAAAAAATTCGGGTTTGAGAGTGAAAAAAGGGCATTTACACCCCATATCACCCTTGGCAGGAGAAAAGCCCCTTTGCCATTATTGGAAAAGGCAATAATAAAACTGGATGAGATGGACTTTACAATAGATTCTGTAGTAATGTTCAAGAGCACGCTGACAGCCAAGGGTGCTATATACGACCCGATATGGAAAATAATTCTTGGAGGAATAGACCAATGAAGGATGAAGGCAATAAGACAAAGGCAATAGATATGGCGGTAAGCCAGATAGAGAGGCTCTTTGGCAAGGGCTCTATAATGAAGCTCGGAGAAAAGCCCATAGAAGAGGTCCCTGTTGTATCCACCGGCTCCCTGGCCCTTGATATTGCCCTCGGTATAGGAGGGCTCCCAAGGGGGAGGGTTGTGGAGATATACGGACCAGAGGCATCGGGAAAGACAACCCTTGCCCTCCATGTGGTTAGCGAGATACAGAAAAAAGGCGGGACTGCATCATTTATAGATGCAGAGCATGCCCTGGATGTGAACTATGCAAAAAACATAGGCGTAAGGACAGATGACCTTCTTATATCCCAGCCTGATACAGGTGAACAGGCCCTTGAGATTGCCGAGATACTCGTAAGGAGCGGTGCTGTGGACATAATTGTTATAGACTCTGTCGCAGCCCTTGTACCCAGGGCAGAGATAGAGGGTGATATGGGTGATGCCCACATGGGGCTCCAGGCAAGGCTTATGTCTCAGGCACTGAGAAAACTCACAGCAACAATCAGCAAATCTATGACAACGGTCATATTCATAAATCAGATAAGACAAAAGATAGGCATACAGTTCGGAAACCCAGAGACAACCACAGGAGGCAATGCCCTCAAGTTCTATTCCTCTGTGAGGCTGGACATAAGGAGGGTCTCTTCCATTAAAGACGGACAGGATATTGTAGGCAGCCGCACAAGGGTAAAGGTGGTAAAAAACAAGCTCGCCCCTCCTTTTAAAGAGGTGGAGTTCGACATAATATTCGGCGAAGGGATTTCAAAGGAGGGTGATATACTGGATCTGGGTGTAGAGACTGGATTCATAGAAAAGACAGGGACATGGTTCTCCTATGGTGATATCCGTCTTGGTCAGGGCAGGGAGAATGCCAAGGATTTCCTGAAAAAGAACCAGGAGATGGTCAAAGAGATAGAGACTAAGATTATAAATCATTTTCTTGCAAAGAAAGGTGAATCGTGACATCAAAGGACATAAGAAAACTATTTCTTGATTATTTTGCCGGCAACAGCCATACAGTTGTATCGAGCTCTTCACTGGTGCCTGATAAGGACCCTACCCTTCTTTTTGTAAACGCAGGTATGGTGCAGTTTAAAAATGTATTCCTGGGTATAGAAAAGAGGGATTATGTAAGGGCAACATCATGTCAGAAGTGTGTAAGGGCAGGTGGAAAACACAATGACCTTGATAATGTGGGAAAGACCTTAAGGCATCATACATTTTTTGAGATGCTCGGTAATTTCTCCTTTGGGGATTACTTTAAAAAAGATGCCATTGCCTATGCCTGGGGTTTTTTAAGGGGTGTTCTGGGACTCGATGAGAACAGGCTCTGGATTACAGTATACAAGGATGATGAGGATGCTGCATCCATCTGGAAGGATATAGGCGTAAGGGAGGATAGGATTGTAAGGCTTGGAGAAAAGGACAATTTCTGGTCTATGGGTGATGAAGGGCCATGCGGTCCATGCTCTGAGATTATATATGACCTGGGAGAGGGTGTTGGCTGCAGAAGACCCACATGTATGGTTGGGTGTGACTGTGACCGCTTCCTCGAGATATGGAACCTTGTGTTCATGGAGTTCGAGCGTCAAAAAGATGGGGAGATGAAGAGGCTACCCAGGCCATCTATAGATACAGGCATGGGGCTCGAGAGGATAACATCTGTCCTCCAGAGAAGGCTCGGTAACTATGAAACAGATTTATTCATGCCCATATTAAAAAACATAGAGGATATATCTGGATGTGCATACGGCCAGGGAGAGGCCACAGACATTGCCATGAGGGTGATAGCTGACCATGTCAGGGGCGCCACATTTATAATAAACGATGGGGTTCTCCCTTCCAAGGAAGGGAGGGGTTATGTCCTAAGGAGGATTATCAGGAGGGCACTGAGATACGGCAAAAAGATAGGTATAGAAAAGGAATTTCTATACAGGCTCTCTGGGGCAGTAGTTGATATAATGGAGGAGACCTATCCTGAGATCAAACAGAACCACCCATATATTGTCCGTGTCCTAAAGGGCGAGGAAGAGAGGTTTATAGAGACCCTAAATGTGGGCATGAGACTATACGAGGAGATATCAGAGGAGGTAAAGACAAAAGGCCTATCTGTCATACCTGGGGAACTCATCTACAAACTATATGATACCTATGGATTTCCGCTGGATATAACAAGGGAGATGGCAGAGGATGACGGCCTCACCATAGACATAGATGGGTTTGAAGAAGAGCTTAAGGCCCAGAAGATAAGGTCAAGGACTGCATCAAAGATTAAAGGGGATGAGCTGGAACTCAGTCACATAGAGGCACTAAAGGCTGATTTAAAAAATATCTTTGTAGGTTATGAGGATACACAGACAGATGCAGAGGTCATAAGTATCATATGCGGTGACAGAGGTGTGGAAGAGATTGAAACTGGACAGGAGGGCGAGATATTCTTTGATACAACACCCTTTTATGCAGAAAGCGGCGGGCAGATAGATGACACTGGTTTTATCGAATCACCATCCGGTAAGGCAGATGTTATAGGGGTTAAGAAGATAAGGTCTGACCTCTTTTCCCACAGGATAAGGGTGAAAGAGGGCTCTATAAAAAAGGGGGAGAGGGCACACCTTTATATAGATGTAGAGAAAAGGCGAGGCACATCAAGGAACCACACTGCTACACACCTGCTCCATTATGCACTGAGAAGGGTCCTGGGAGACCATGTCAAACAGGCAGGCTCCCTTGTGGAGGCAGATAGATTCAGATTTGATTTTACCCATTTCCAGGCCATGGATGAAACAGAGATAGCAATGGTCGAGGACATGGTAAACGAAAAGATACTCGAGTGTATCCATGTGAAAATCGAGGAGAAGGCCAGGGAAGATGCCATAAGGGAAGGGGCAACAGCCCTATTTGAGGAGAAATACGGAGAAAAGGTAAGGGTGGTAAGGATAGGGGACTTTAGCGCAGAGCTCTGCGGAGGGACACATGTAAAAAACACAGGGGAGATAGGTTGCCTGTACATAATCAACGAGAGCTCACTGGCATCCGGGGTAAGGAGGATAGAGGCAGTAACCGGTAAAGGCGCTGTCCTGTACAAGAGGAGGCTTGAGGGTATCCTAAAGGCAATATCAAGACATACAAATACAGAGATGGGCAGGCTTGAGGATAGGGTCTTAAGTCTTGTAGATGACCTGAAAGAAAGAGAAAAGGTCATAGAGAGGCTAAAAGAGGAGATAATGACATTCAAGGTAGAGGAGGCCTTAAAGACAGCAAAGATAAAGGACGGTGCAAAGATAGTATCCATGTTTTTAGGGGATGCCAAGGCAGATGAACTGAGAAAGGTATCAGACATCATAAGGGGCAAGGAGAAGAACTCTGTTGTGGCTGTAGGCTCATCCACCGAGGATAAGGGTATTATTATCGTTGCCGTAAGCAAAAACCTGCAGAACCAATATAATGCAGGGAAGATTATAAAGGCACTCACAGAGCGGTTCAGTGGTAAAGGGGGTGGAGGTCCACAGATTGCCCAGGGTGGTGTCCCCGGGTCAAAGGTTATGGATGCCTTAAAAGAGATCCATAATGTGCTCTAAAAAAACATAAGGAGTCAGGTATGATTAGGTATCTGGATACCATAAGGAATGTAAGCCTCTTTAACATCCTCGAAGATGAAGATATAAAATTAATCTCCAGGATTGCCACAACCAAAACCATACCAAAGGGATTCGTGGTATTCCAGGAAGGGGAAAAGGGTGATGCCCTGTATATCATACTTAAGGGCAAGGTAAAGGTATCCCTCTATGACGATGAAGGCAGGGAATACATCCTCGATATTATAGGAAAAGACGGCTTTTTCGGTGAACTCTCTATCCTTGATGACCTGCCACGCTCGGCAAATATTGTGACTACAGAGGACTGTGAGTTTATAATATTGAAGAGGCATGATTTTATAAAGCTCCTTATGGAAAACCCTGCCATAACAGTAAATATCCTGAAGACCATGGCAGCGAGGCTAAGGGCGGCAGATGAGAGGATAAAAGGCCTTGCATTCTTCAGTGTCGAGGGCAGGATACTTAAATACCTCATAGAAGTTGGGGAGGAGACAGGTATCAAGATAAAAAACCACATAATCATAGAAAATGGGCCAACTCAGTTAGAGATAGCCAGTTCTTGCGGTTGTTCCAGGGAGACTGTATCAAGGATGCTCAAGAGCCTGGTCAACAAAGGGATAATTACTGTGAGAAAGAGGCAATATACCCTCTATACAGGACACCTATCATTCTGACTGACTGGGTTTTTGCAGTAAAAAAATAAGATACAATTGTGGGGCCTTCTATTTCTTCTATTATCTGAGGGCTTTATAATGGGTCTCAAATTTATACAGGTATTGTGTTGGCACGTAGAAAAAGTCGTTTCAGTCTGCTGAAATTCTCTATAACCATCATATTTCTTTTCGTTTTAGGCTGGATAGGGTATTACCTTGTATTCCCCGATGTGTCAAGCCTCAAGAAGAAAAACCCGAAAAAGACATCCTTTATGGAATACAGAGAGAATCAGTGGAAAAACCAGGGGAAGCGGATAAAGATAGACATAAGATGGGTCCCCATATCAGCCATATCACCTTACCTTGTAAAGGCAGTCATCATAGCAGAGGATGACAAGTTCTGGTCACATAAGGGTTTTGACTTCGATGCAATACAGAAGGCCATTGAAAAGGATATAAAAGAGGGGAAACCGAGATTCGGGGGTAGCACGATTAGCCAGCAGGTTGTAAAAAACCTCTATCTTACACCATCAAAGAGTCCTGTGAGGAAGATAAAAGAGGCAATAATAACATGGAGGCTGGAAAAGAACCTTTCAAAAAAGAGGATACTGGAGCTCTATCTAAATGTGGCAGAATGGGGTGTTGGCATATTCGGTGCAGAGGCAGCATCCATGCGTTATTTTAATAAACCATCAAGGGACCTTGACCCGCTTGAGGCAGCAAGGCTTGCTGCAATACTACCCAACCCCATAAAATACCGTGTAGACGGCAGCTCAAGATATGTGGAGAGGAGGGCACAGATTATATACGATATAATGGTCAAAAGGGGTATAGTTGTCCCTGAATATGAGGATGTGATAAAAGATAAAGATGAGGGGAGTATTCCATCCCCCTGATCTCTATTCAGTTATCATCTCATCGCTGAGTTCATTGACATCATCTTTTGATACAGGATAGTACCTTGCAAGGACTTCACCTATCTCAAAAATAGCCTCACACAGGGCATCACATGCCCTTTTCTCTTTTATTCCCCTGGAGACCATATTTGCGAACCTGTTGAGGGTATATTGTTCCATGTTCCTGTGGATGCCCTTATCTGCAATAACCCATACCTTTCTCTCCAGGAGTGATATAAAAAACAGGACACCTGTATTATCCCTTGTCTTGTAAAGACCCTTTTCATAGAATCCCCTGATAGCCCGTTCCATCACCTCTTTTTCCATCCTTTTTTTTCCTATAAAGGCCATTTTCATCCTGGGGAATCTTTTAAACACCTCCCTGCACGGGAAAAACAATATGAATGTTATGGGTATGTATAACCAGAGGGATGAATGGAAGGCAAAGACAGTTATGATGAGGGATACAAGCCCGGCAAGAAGGACGCCGCCCATCACCTCTGCGTCTCTATAATCACTGCTTGCATCTACTATCATGGTTGCAATCTCTCCAGCAGTCCTGGCCTCAGCAGAAGCTATTGCCTTTTTAATCCTCTCCTTTTCTTCTTTTTTAAAGAATCTCTCTGCTTTTTTGTGTTTCATCACCAGTCTCCTGATGCACCTCCACCGCCAAAATCTCCACCTCCACCACTGAAACCGCCGCTGTCAAACCCCCCACCTCCGTGTGTCCCCCAGGACCCCCATCCTGAAGATGTCCCTCCACCTCTACCCCAACCTCCGAAAAACATAGGAAAAACAAGACCTATGACAAGGCCGAGTATGCCAAGGAGTATCAGGGTGATGATGGGCGGTGAAAATATAAAAAAAGCCAGAAGAGGGAGTCCTATTGCCCCTAAAACCCCTGAGATAATCTTTGAAAACCGTCCTAAAAAAACAAGGATTACCCCTGCAAAAAAGATAAATGTCCAGATAGGGGATGCCTCTTTCTTTTTTACCTGGGGGGCTTTTGTGTCTGCAGTGAATTCGCCTCTTGTGGCATCTATTATAGCATGGACACCGGCTATAAAGCCTCCGTCAAAATCCCCCCTTTTAAACCTGGGCTTTATTGCCATGTCTATTATACGACCTGCAGTCAAGTCAGTTAGCCTGCCTTCAAGCCCTCTACCTACCTCTATCCTCAATCTCCTTTCATCCTTTGCAACGAGGAGGATGACGCCATTATCCTTGCCTTTATGCCCTATCTTCCATTTCTCTGCAACCTTTATAGAGTATTCCTCCAGGACCTCTCCTTTGAGGGAGGGTATTGTAAGGATCACAACCTGGGTTGAATCAGACTCCTCAAAGGCCTTTAATTCCTTTTCAAGCCTTGCCCTAACCGATGGAGACATCATCCCTGCATAATCATTTACATAGCCCTTAAGGGGCGGCACATCAAGGGCGTAGGCGTTAAATGGGGAGATGAAAAGGTAAACAGTAAAGACAAAGAAGAGAAGTATCAAAGAAACAAATTCCTTAAAATGCTTTTTTTCTTGTTCTCCCTGCCCTATTTTTTTCATCCCAGTCTTTCTATCTCTCAGAACTTTACCTGCGGAGCCTTTTCAGCCCCTGGCTCTGCCTTAAAAGGCTCTTTTGGTGTCAGGTGCAGAAATAGCTTATTAGTTATATTATTGGGAAATATCCTTATGGATGTATTGAATTCCTGCACAGCCTTATTATATCTTGTCCTTGCAACATTTATCCTGTTTTCTGTCCCCTCGAGCTGATTCTGGAGGTCCCTGAAGTTCTGGCTTGCCTTTAAGTCCGGGTATCTCTCCACAACAACCATGAGTCTTGAAAGGGCACTGGTCATGGCAGACTGGGCAGCCTGAAACTGGGCAACGGCCTTTGGGTCACCTATCATATCCTTTGAGACCTGGATACTCCCTACCCTGGCACGGGCCTCTGTAACAGCCTGGAGCGTCTCCCTCTCATGTTTTGCATATGCCTTTACAGTCTCAACAAGGTTAGGGATAAGGTCATTTCTCCTCTGATAAGCGGCCTCCACATTAGCCCATGCCTCCTTTACCTTCTCTTCATTCTGTTGCATGGTGTTGTAACCGCATCCGTAGATGCCAAGTATGGCAATGAACAAGAAAACGATTATGAATCTCCTCATCATCAAACCTCCCTGTAGAATCTTAATGAAAGATAATAACATCTTTGCGGCTATAAATAAAGAACTCAATGTATTTATGGGTGATGGGTTATGGGTGATGGGTGATGGGTAGATATTTTTTTACTGCAAGGCAGAACAAGATGCCGGTTTTAAATTCGATTATGCTGGATTAAAAGGCCTGATGAAGATAAAAAAATTTTCAAAACATTTTAAATTTAAGGCAGCATGATATATAATATCTCCATGAGGCTTCTTCTTATAGAGGATGAGGAAAA
>ERZ795051.190-NODE-190-length-97917-cov-9.607938_pt1 | contig 97917 bp, 109 predicted proteins | sample MGYA00375135_ERZ795051 | MGnify/ENA primary metagenome ERZ795051 (study PRJEB30180, sample SAMN05720222) | activated sludge metagenome | isolation source: Anaerobic digester | place: Japan | collected 2015-05-26 ... | reverse complement strand
ATCCTCCGGTCACAGGAAGTTCTGTATTTATATCTGTGCTTGTGCCATTGTTAAATGGATCATTATAAATATCGCTTAATCCAGCATCTAATTTCGTTGAACTATTTATTCCGTGTGTTATTCTACTTAGATACATTGATGCAAATATTGTTGCACCTAAAACAATTATCCCAACTAAAATTAGTGCTTCTACAGAAACTTGTGCCTTTTTTTTAGACTTGATCATATTTGCCCACTTTTATCTAAATATTATATATTTTTTATTTAGATTATAAAACAAACAATTTATAAAGGCTTTCTAGGTCTTTTATTCCCTAAATTATCTTTTATTACTAAATGTGGGCTTGTCTTTTTTGGATCTAATATTATATTTTTGTAGTAAAATATAATCTTCTATTAAAGTAGTACTACTATGCCAAATAACACCTGTTGGAGTGATGTTTGCTTGTGCCTTTGGGTTTTCATTATTATTTTTTGTAGAGTTTATGATTGGTGCATCTCCAACATACAAAAAGGCCTTTGCTTTTAAGGTTGTTGTTGAGCTGATGGTTATTGGGCTAGTATATGTTTCACTATCAAGCGTTGGATTGCTACCATCAGTAGTATATTTGATTACTGCACCAATTGTTTGAGTAGTTAATTCTACTGTTATTGGAGCATTAAATTCTCCACCAGAGATATCAGCTATTGGTGCAAACACATATGGATTTTTTATAACATTGACTGTATAAACTCTTTGACCAGATAATGAGCTTACTGTATAAATTACTGGTTCAATAAAATTTTGTGGAATACCATTATCTGGAGAAACAGTACAGCCAGCTTCTAATTGAATTATTGGTATTAGTCCATAGATGTAGGTGCCTGCTGGAACATAAGCTGTTATTGTGTTTTGATCATTATCTATTTCTACTTGGCTATCAACCCCTTGAAAACCAAAAGAAAGAATATGATTGTTTGGGGGCAGACCTGATGAGTAAACATAAGTTGAGGTTGGGCTTGGGGCATAGTTTGGCTTAAAGCCTTTGGCTTTTAAAGTAAAATCATTTAATATCATTATTGGACTAGTATATAATAAACTATTTTCATTTGGCTCACTGCCATCTACTGTATACCTAATCTCTGCGTTAGCTGTTTGAGTGTAAAGTTCAAAAGTTGTGCCATAATCGTAGCTACCTGACTCTAAACTAGAGACAGGGGATTGAACAACTAAAACTTGATAATTGTAAGTTGAAATTTGGCTTGGGAGATATCCAGATTTAAAGGCCTTGGCCTTTAAGGTTAGGCTTTGGGTAATTGTTATTGGAGAGTTATATATTAAACTGCTCTCTGTTGGATCACTGCCATCTACTGTATATCTGATTGTTGCGCCTGTTGTGGTGGTGCTTAAAATAACTTGAGAACCATAATCAATAATACCACTTGGCTGACTTGAGGTTGGGGTTGCAACAGTGCCGGTTATGGTGTAAGTGCTAGACATCACATTACTTACATAATAGCCATCTTTTTTTGCAATCGCTTTTATGGTTTGGGTTGTGCCTTCTGGAATTGTTATTGGACTAGTATATACTTGACTATCAGTGGTAGGTGTAGAACCATCAAGAGTGTAATAGATTGTTGCACCTGTTGTTTGTGTGCTTAAAACAACTTGAGTTGGTTGTGGATAAGTGCCAGATGGTGGAATTGATTGAGGAGTAGCAGTTTCTTCGCCTACTAGCATCTTGGCAGTCATTATTGGTTGATTAGGTATTGTTAAGGCTTGAAAACGAATAAATGGATTTTCTACTCCACTATATGTTCTTGTTGTTGAATCATCAATTGCATAAATTTGTGTACATATTCTTTTGTTTTCATCAAAGAACCTAAAAGAATCACAACCCTCTAATATTGCATTAAAATACATGTCGCTTACACTGTAACCACCACCCACATAACTATATGTATAATTTCTTTCATATAATATACCAGGGTGAGTTATTGTATCATCATACCAATTACCATCAGGATCCCAGTTTACCCAATTGTTAGGATAATCAAATTCTATTTTATTCTCATCAACATGATAGATTGCAAAACCTCCTCTTGTAGATGATGAATTGTTAAACATACAGTTATCTAGATTGCTTGGATCATTTGTGTTTCTGTGTCTGTTCTCTATTATGAAAAATTCTCTTGGGGTCATATAATTGTTTTTTAGAATTACAGCATCTGGATAATCATTTACACTTCTTAGACTTATTTCTTTTGGACTATCAGTTGTCAGAACAATAGGGTCTATCCAGCCAAAAAAATATCTTGACCAAACATCAAGATTGATTGGTTTATTAAGGCAAGCACTATCTTGAAAATTCATCATTGTGAAATTTTTTATTGGCCCATCTCCTGAACCATTTGGACCATTAGTATAAAGATCCATTAAACCAAGAACATGTGCAAACTCGTGTGTTGTTATTGGAATCTCAAATTGATTTCCAGAATAACCAAGCTCTGGAACTACAGCTATATTACCAAAGTATTTGCCATCTACTATGTTACTATTATTATTTCGCATGATTCTTGCATGTGGCCAAACGGCATTTGGTGCAACACCTACTTTTCCAGGATAAATTATTACAAAACCATCTATTCTTCCACTGCCGTCATTATCATATTGACTATAATCTATAGTGGAATTAAAAAGATTAATTGTGTCTAATTCCATTTGAAAATTTGTGTTGTTGTTTTGACTATAATACGAATAGGTGTGAGGAGCTGTCTGCCAGCCATAAACATCAAAAGTAACATTTAATGCTCCATAAGATTGCTTAGCGTAGTATTTGCTTACACTTATTCCTTGGCCATTTAAATAATTAGGACTGTTAAATGCAGCATTGATGTCTGTTAAAGATAAGGTGTGTGGCTTATCTGTAAACTCTACAAGTAAAACAGGAATATGGATATTGCCTGTTAATGGTGTTGTTCCCCAGATATTGGCAACACTTGAGTTGCGGTTTTTTGGTGCATTGTCTATCAATGATTGCTTGTAACTTTCAATAGTCATTCCTTGCTTTAAAAGATATTCTTCTGGTGGAAAGAAAACATCTTCTTGATATTTTTCTTGAATATTTTCTTCTAGTTTTATTTCTTTATCATTAATTTCTAAAATTGTTTTTTTTGCAAAAATTTCTTCAGAGTAAACACTACTAGATATGAATAATAATAGAATTATAGATATCACAAAATATTCTCTTGCTCTCATAAATATATTAAGGTAGAACAAGTTTTTAAAGGTTTTGAAAACTATTAACTTGGCAAGGTTAGAAAGTAAAAATAGGTAGATTTATTCTGTTTTTTGATGTTGCTATGAAAATTGCAAAACCAATAACTATTCACTTACTGAATATTTAGTAAATAAATATATGATTAAAAAATCAGAAATAGATGGTCTCAATAATTAAGATAATAAAAAAGAAAGAGATTAATAAACTAGTTATTAATCAAATCAGGATCTATTGTTTCTCCATCTTCTGAAATATAAATATATGGGAAAGAAGCAATAATATCCTCTGAATCAGGAATTAAATCCCCGCCTCTTTCCTGACCTACAATATTTAACATAAGATATGGATAACCATCATTTGTATTTCTCATATCATGTACCCACACATTTGTAAAATCCCAACCTTCATAGGTGTTTGGGTATTCTGGATAAGTCATATCTTCTGTTGTTCTGCCTAAACCACCATAGCTTGTAGATTGGCCAGAAGTTTGAGTATCCCAATAGCTTGAAGTTGTATTTGCGTCATTATTACCACCAATTAATCCTCCAACTAAGCTATTTTCTCCAGAAATTGCTATATTTCCTGTACTGTAGCAATTAAGAATTTGAGGCTTTAGCGATCCCATCGGATGACCTATTAATCCACCAATTTCTTTTGCAACTCCATTTATTGTTATATTGCCTCTGGCATAAGAATTACTAACACTTAGTGGAGTTTTAGAAAAACCAGAAGTAGCACCTATTAATCCTCCAATACGGAAAGCAATACTATCTGGTTGTGAAATTAGATTTATATTTCCTGTAGCATAACTATTATTTACGTCTCCTAAAACTCCACCTGCTAAACCACCTATATTAATAGGTAAATACCCACTCGCATAAATACCACTTGTTATTTCTAACGAATTTATATCTCCTGTAGCATAACTGTTTATTATTGATAAACAAGAACCACACAAACCACCTATTGATACATATCCTTTAGATATATCAACATCTGAATGACTATTTACTATAATACCAGCACCTGTGCCTAACAAACCACCAACAGTTATTTTTCCTCCACTAATATTTCCATAACTAGATGATCCATTTATTATAGATAGATTATCAATATCAAAATCTCTAATATTGCCTATTAATCCACCAATAAAATAACTACCAATTATGTTAGCATTTACTGTAGACTTATTTATTATAATATTTTTTGCTTCTCCTATTAATCCACCACTAAAAAACATAGTATTTAAATTACCATCAAATGAACAATCACTAAAATTAGAATTTTGCGCATATGATACTATTCCACCGCCAAAATAATAACTCACTATATTTCCATTAACATGTATGTTTTTAAAATTAGAATTGGTAGAATAATAAGCTAATGATCCTGATTGCCAACCATTTAAATCTACACCAGATAAATTTAAATTATTAAAGTTAGCATCACTTACATTTAAAAATAAAGAATTGTAAATATCTCCAGTAAATAATATAGGAGTTACTGCATGAGGTCCACCACCAAGATAATCTCTTCTATTTCTTCTTGTATATAAATTTTGTATTGTATAGCCTGCACCATCAAATGAACCAGTAAATGGCGCATCCATTGTGCCTATCGGATTCCAACCATATATATCATCATACCAATAATACTCTGAATTGGCAGATAAAAGTTCGTGATTTAAATCTATATCTGCTCCTAATATAAAATGTTTACTTAGATTGTATCTTATACAATCTAAATCATCGGGATTAGAAATAACATATGGATTTGTTTTTGTTCCATTTCCTTCATTTCTTAAATATAAACAACGATCTTTTATACTTTTAAATATTGTAGCATTATAATCATAATCTATGTTCTCATCATTATCATGTAAAGTAAATATAAACTTATATTCGCCTGGTTGAGAACAAGTAAAATTATTATTAAATAAATAATTATAATTATTATTTCTTTTATCAAGTAATAAATCTACACTTTTACCAGAAATAGGTATTCCCTCTTTTTTATAAGAACAAACGTTATTAAGTAAATTGCCTAGCGCATCTGCTACAAATATATTTGTAATACTTATGTTACTACCTGAATTATAACCAAATACGTCTACATTAACTCCAAAATTTTCATTTTGATAATTTCCCCCATCAGGAGATAAACTTAATCTTGCAGATAAACCTTTTATATCAACAACTGTTGAACCAATTGTATCTAATCCCTCACAACCAGGAACTTCAACTAAAACTTCAAATGGATAGCTTCCAGAACGGGTACTTGAAAGATTAGAAATTGTATAATAAAAATTATTTTCTGTGCTTATATTCATTTTGCTATCAATTTCAACACCATCTAATGGTAAATTGTTGTTATTGTAATAAATCGCATTAGTGGCCATTGTATTTTTTATTCTTAATTTTTTAACAATTATTTCTTTATCATCATATCCTAGTTGTCTAATAGCACTTACTTTTAAATCAAAAGTATTATGACCTGGAGCACCTGCTGGTACGCCCTCATTTGGTATCATTTTAACAGATATGTTTAATGGCGTTGTTGGACAAACAGAATTTGGATAACCACAATCATCAGGACAATTTGTGCTGTTTTCTCCTGGACCACAATAACCATTACCACAAATTTCTATTGGCTGTTGTGGATCTTCACCTAATAAATTATTTTCAATATCTGAATAGGTGCCTTGAACATTTGAAGAAATATCTACTTTATTTCTAATATTAGTTGAATAAAACAATGCAAAAATAACAGCACCTATTACAAGAATTCCAAAAATAACCAATATTTCTAAAGCGACTTGGGCTTTCTTTTTTTTAACCATCATTCAATCACCAAAATAATTAAAATATAATATTAAAGAAAAGTTTAAAAACAGAAAAGATTATTTATTTTTGCTTACAATTGTCAGATTTCTTGAAATTGAAAAGATATCTTTACTTTTGTTACTTTTTATTCATGTTATTTTCAATTTATTATTTTTCTTATAGATGATGCCTCAGAAACAACATCTTCTTGGTGTGTTCCAGTAAAAGTAAACTTATATTCTCCAGCAGTATTACAATTAAAACTATAACTGCGGTTGTTTATTGGAATTTTAAATCTGCCTAAATCAAATGTATCGTTATAGTCACCTGTTGTAACATACTTACAATTTTTTGTTGACTCATATTTTCCTGTAGTTGTGTTTTTCAAATAAATGGAAGCAACCAAACCAAATTCATCATCATCTTTCCCTGTTACAGAAACAGTTGTTGAAAAGTCTTTGTTTTTTCTTGCTGTTCCTGACACGGGAGCGACTGTTAATTTTATTTTGGATTTACAATTGCTTGTGTCAATATAACAATATTTTGCATGACAACTTAATACTCCATCATAATATGAAGAATCATAATTACTACAGGTTTGTGCTCCATATTCTCCTAATTCTGTGCCATCACATTGCTCGCTTCCTTCAATTTTGTTATTTCCACATTTTTGATCAGAATATACTATTGAACAAGCATTATCAGAAGAGTATCTCTCTTCTTCTAGTTGTGTCATTGTGCTAAAATAACGCCAGCCAGAAGTTAAAATTGTATTTAAAAGAACTTCGTCAGTATCTGATTCTCTAACAGATAGAATTGCACCTGTTGCTACTTGTTTTGTGTCGTAAATTAATTGAACTATTGCATGTTCAGTTCCACTTTCACTGCCTTCTAACATTATTGATCCAGAAGTCCAACCATCTGTCCAAACATGCTTTGGAATAACTACAACCTCTCGTGAGAGATTTCTATCAGGCCACACCCATACTTTTGTCTCATCATCGCCAAGAGCAGATATTGTTACATTTGTGTCTCTAAAAAGCTTAAAAGAATTATACAAAAAATAATAATCAGTTATATAACCACAATTATCTTTTGGGCAAAGCCAAAGTGCATCTCTATCTGGCCAAGTTGCCATTTTCCCATTTACATACCAGGTAGGATTATTGGTGTCGTATGGTCTCCAGCCTTTGCTACTAAATACTGAACAATTACTATCTTCCTTATAACCACAATCTGAATAATCAAACTCACAATCTCGAGAACAAGACAAATTACCAAAATAATAACCTTTGCTTGTACATGTTTCATTGTTTAAATCAGGACCATCACATTCCTCTGTGCCTTCTCTAATATCGTTGCCACACACAGATGGCGGTAGGTTATAACAAGCACTAGTATCAAAATCACAATTAGAAGTACAAGATAAATTACCACTATAAAAACCACGAGTAATACATGTTTGGCCATTTAAATTTGCGCCATCACAATCTTCTCCAGCATCTATGGTTCCATTTCCACAAGTTCTTTCACCATCTTGAGATTGATGACAATCTTGTGGGCAATTGGCAGGGGTTTCTCCTGATTCGCAAATTTGATTGCCACAAAATACCCTAGATGGTGTTGTTACATCAGAATAATTAATAACAGACCTTGCCATACCAGCTTCTGTTACTTCATCTATTTCAGAAATTTGATCAGGGTGTTTGCCTATATAAAATAATCCAAAAATAACCATTCCAATAACTATTATGCCAACTAACACCAACACTTCTATTGCAACTTGCCCTTTCTTACTCATAGCTACACTCACCCTATTTTAAAACTACAAATATATTTAGGCAATACTTTTTTATATGCTTCTTTTTTAAAAAAAAACAGTAAAGAAAAAAAGAGAAAATCATCTCTTTCTAAAAATTAAAAATAAAACAATAAGTGCAACAACACCTAAAAGAATAAAGCTTGTGTTTCTTAAAGAAAAGAAAGCACTTAATGGAGCTCTGCCTGAATCTAAGGTTATCTTTTCATTTGCTAGCTCTTTGCCTGTTGCCTTATTTTTTATCTTTATGTCTATTTCCTTGTCTTCTCTTAATCTTGTTGGAGAAACAATTTTGTAGGTTTTTGTAACTTCTTCGTTTGGAAGAAGAGAGATGTTTTTCTCACCATCAATCACATAAGTATCGGGCAAGCCAAAATCAACTACTCCTTCTTGAATATTATTTGTGTTGTTCTTTAATGTTAAAGTAATTGTGTATGTTCTATCTTGAGATGCTGATTGCTTGGAACTAGAAACTATTGTTATCTCCGATATTGCAGGAGATAGGCTAATTGTTATTGGATATTTATTAACTAAAAGATTGCCAGAATATAATTCAATATATGCTTGATAATCAATTTTTTGAGCATTCTTTGGAATTGATAGCTCCAAATCTACTTGCTTGGTCTCATGTGATGAAATAGTAACTGACTTGGGAGAGGAACTAAAAGTGCTTGGAAGACCTGCAAACTTTATAGTTACTTCTTTAGGAACAGTAAAGCTGTTATTCACATTTACTGAAATCTTTGCATTGCCAGATAATGGACTAATAAAAGTTGGATAGGAAACTAAAGTTATTCTATCAGATTCAGAAATTTTATTAATGATGTTAGTAAAGGTAGATTTTGAAGAGCAGCCATTTAGATAAGCAACATATGTAATGCTTGTTGGGTTATTGAAATTTGAAAGAGTAATGTTTTGTGAGAAATCATCATAACCGCTTAGGAAAATAACACTTGGGTTTGTTGTTAAGCCATTAGATATTATTTCTACTCTTCCGTTCCTACTTGTATAGTTCTTGAAATAAACATTTATTGATTCTTGTCTGTTGTTTACTGAAACAGTAGATGGAGCAATAATATCAAGATTGCAGCTTGTTCCAGAAAAGTTCGAGGTGTTGTTTGTAGGGGTTGTTTGGGTTGAATCGTTTACAACTATATCAAAATATTTTACACCGATCTTTGAAGAACTACAAGTTGTGCCATCAGAAAATTTACCAGCAACAGATAATGTGCCTCTTGCATATTCTGTTGTGTTTACATTTTTTGTTTTTAAAGTAAAATTTAAGGAGCTGGTGTTTCCTGAAGATATTGTTTTGGAATATTTAAGATTGCTTATATCTACAAAGCTAGAATTATCATTTAAGCTTAGGCTTGTTATTGTAAAGGTCCTATTTGAATTATTTAAAATATAGAAACCATTATTTTCAGAAAAATAATTTGTGCTGTTCTCTGCTTGGCTAATGTCTCTTGTGTAAAGAGAAATATCATTACAGCTTGTTTCATTGTTACCAGAATCGTTATCGCCATCATCTTCAATCTTTACAGTTATTGTTGCTTTTCTTGTACATTCTTTTACCTCGTGTGAGCCATCAACAAAAGCACCTTTTACTTTTAAAGTCAAGTATTTTGTAATATCGTAATCAAAGTCATCAGCATCAAATTCTATTTCCACATATTCGTAATCTCTATAATCAATAACTCTTGGTGCATCTTCTATATATGCATCTAAGCCATCTCTATTGTTTATTGTTATATCATCAATTTCAAAATCATAATCATATGAGTTGTTCTTTAGTTTTACTTTTCTTGTGCTTGTCTCGTCATCATTAATTGTAAAGCTTGTGTTTGAGAAATCTAGGTCTGAACAACTAACATCTTCATAATCCTCATCTTTTTCACTTATGTTATAGTTTACTTTGTAAGTTTTTGTACATATTGAAGAACCCGGATATCTTGCTTTAACAGTAACAGTAAAAGAAGAATCATAATCTCCATTTACTGAGTCAGCTTCTAGATAAATTCTTACTGTTCTTACTGAAAGGTCAGGAACAGTATCAGGATAATCAATATCATCAACATCTAGTTTTGTTGGATTGCTTGTATATACATCAACAACCTCTAAATCTTCGTTTGCTCCGTTTTCAATATAAAGGCTATAAGTCATCTTTTCTCCTTCATCTAGATAGATGTTTTGAGAACCAGAAAGGACAATGTCTGAACAACTTGGAGTCGTGCTTTGTGGAAAATCAAAATCATTGTGTGCTGGAGTATCTTCTATAAAGTAATAATAAGGAGCATTATTTATTGGATAAACATAGGCATAGCTGTAAGTGTTATAGTAAAAGCCAGTTGCCTCTGCATAAACCTTAACCACATAGCCATAATAGTCAGGAGTTAGATAGAAGACATTTGGATAGACATACTCATAAGGTGTTGAATAAGCATAATATGTTTGAGTAGGGACAGAATAGAGGTAAGTAAGGTTGCCATAAGAATCAAGACCATAAATCTTTGGAGAAACATAAACTGGCACATTAGAATAGCCATCTGTTGCTTGTAACCATAATCTTAAACTAACATTATCATAATAGTTTCCATATTGAAGATTAAGATATTCTTGGGAACTATCAGTATTTACATAATAATTAATTGCAAAAGGGTCGGCAGAAACTCCAGAAATAACTATTGCAACTAAAAATAACAAACTAACCAAATATTCTTTTCTCATAATATTCTCTCCATAATTTAGAAATTATAATAGAAAAAAGGAAAGGTGTTCCTTTTTTCAGGTTGGGGGATTAACTCTTTCTAATTAATAAATATCTATTGAGGCAAAAGTTTTAAAAAGCTAATGAATTAAGAAAAACATTGCTTTTTAAATATTTCAAGTATCTAATAAATATATTTAAGCTATAATTTTAAGGTAACTATCATGGTTGAAGAAAGTTCTAAGACTTCTCAGGATATTAAGGCATTACAATCAAGCATATTGGTATTATCTGAGAAGATAAAATATCTTGTGCATAATGAAAAGATACTTAGTAGAAACATACTTGTTTTAAATAAAAAAGTAGCAGCCAAAGGCGGAGGCCATACTGGAATAAATGCGGCTACAAATGAACAGTTTAAGGAACTACAAGCAGACATTAAAGAACTTAAGACAAAGATTAAGGCAATCGAATCAACTCTTGAGATGATCTCTAGAAGATATGCCAAGGCTGAAGACTTAAAGGAAATGAAATATATTGTAGATAATATTAATCCATTAGAATACACGACAGTTGAGCAAGTAAAGAAACTAATCAAAGAAAATAAATAGCTTAGTCAAAAAACAATTTTTTGAAAATCAGTTTATTTATTATGTCAATTTCTTTTTTAGACAATTCATTTAATATTTCAGTAATTGGTTTGTTCTTTGCTTTAATGTAGTCAATAAGCACATCTGCAATTTCTAAATCTAATTTATTAGTTCTTGCAAGAGCTCTTTGATTTCTGGGGTCTGTTCTTAATTCTTCAAACAACAAATATATTTTCAATTTGTGTTTTTTTTCAATCTTGCCTATATTTAGCCCACGAGAACTTTTGTTTATGCCTTGCTGAACATAATCCATTATAAAAGAAACATCTTTTTGTTTAAGCAAAGGGATTTTTTTATTATCTAATTTTTTCTTTTCGAGCTTTTCTGTAATTTGTTCTTGTGGCTTCTTCTTTCTAATAACTGTTTTTCTATTATTTTTTCTGCTACCCATATTGTATCACTTAAAAATTATTCTTGGAAAACCCATCTCTGCTAGATATTTAGAAATTGTTCTATTAAGTTCTGCTGATTGTTTGGCTGTCAAGTAAGGTTTGTTGGTTATTAATGATAAGTTATAGTTTATTATTTCGTTTATTTTGTCTCTGTCTTTTTTCTTTAGATCCTTATAGTATTTGATTTTTGAAATTATTTCTTTTTTTACCATTGATTTTTCTTTATGATTTTTAATCGCAGAAATTAATCCACTTGCTTCTTGTTGAATAATCATTTTTTTATAATTTGTTATGCCTTCAAAATATGTTGCAGAAAGTTTAGACTCTATAAACTCAAAAACTTGCTTTTTAACTTTTGGAGTTAGACCATCAAGCACACATTTCCCATCAGATGTTTTCCTTGCCACTAGATTGTTATATATCTCTTTTGCATGACCTTTAATTTCTGATTTTGCAGAATTTAATTTCAAATATTTTTCTTTGGTTTCAATCTTGCTTTTTGACCTTTGTAATTCTTTTAATTTTGGGATTAGGTCTGTAAAGATATAGCGGTTCTTTTCAGGCAAAGGAGTTATTGGATTTCCTTTTGTGTGTGTTTTTATTCTTCTTGATTTTGGCATTTCTCTTCACTCAGTGTTAGTTCTAAACCAAACATAATAGGTTCCTACAACAATAATTATAAGGAAAAGCCTAAAAAGGAAACCATGTACAAAATTTGCAAAAGAAAGATTGCTGTTTATTATTATTAGAGAAGTAACAACTATCCTTGTGAGATTAAAGAAAAATATGATTGGAATTGCAAGAAGAGCGCCAACTATCCTTTTATTTAGAGAAACACCTACTGAAGAAAGAATAGCAGAAATTAAAAGGCAAAATTCTAGGATGCCTGAACAAAGAAAAGAAATCACTATTGGTTCTTTAAGATTGGACACAACAATTGTGGAGGTCTTTGTCAATGAATCAAAAACAAAATTATTGCTTACGCCAAAAACAGACAATACTACACTAGATGAAAAACCAAAAAAATAATTTATATATCCTGAAATTGGAGACTTAGCAAACAACAAATAAGATAGCGAAAAAACTAAAATAAACAAGAACAAAAAAAGAAGAGCTTTTTTGTGCTCTTTCTTATTTTTTAAATCTTTTTTAAATCTTTTAAAAAAATTGGATTTCATTTAACAAAAACACCAGTTACTTGGCCTGATTGACCAGGTCTTGATGTTACTTTTACTTTTGCATCTTTGCCATCTACATCTACTCTAAGGATTGCACCTTTTGTGATTATCTTTTGTCTTACAAAGTGCTTGTTTGCTGGATTCTCTGTAACATCTATAACTTTTGCTTTTATAGTCTTGTTACCTTCAGAAACCAAGACATACTGAGCATGAGAAATCTTTGTTTTTTTATTTCCACCAACAGTTCTGGTCTTGAATCTCTTGTCTGCTTTTGCAATTGTTGTCTTTGAAAATTTACCACCCTTATCACTTAAGGATTTTGTTTTAGCATTAACAGCATTATTTACTCCACCTGTTGCTTTTCTTCTTGATACTCTTTTCCATTCAACCATATTTTATTCACATTTTTAATAATTAGAAATATATTATAAATATATGTCTTATATATTAATGATATAGAAAACTATTTAAAAAGAACATACTTACAAAAAATATATGCCTAAATATAATGTAAATAGAAGAAACACAAATGCAAGGATTAGAAGAAAACGACAGCTATCGGAAGATAGACTAAATAGGAAACTTGCAAAGAGACAGTCTATGAAAGACAGAATAAAAAATATTGAAGCACAGGCAGAATATATAGAAGAACTAAAAGAACTAAACAAGCTTAGAAATCTTGGCGATATATTTATTGAAGACAATATTTCTGAAATTCCTCATGAAGAAATTAAACAAGAAACTAATTTCCTTAGACAACTTGTTTTAGAAACAAGTATTTTAAAAGCAGGTGGAAAATCAACACAAAAACGACTATCAAACCCTAGAACAACACACCTTAGAAATATTAAAAAATTAAAAACAGAATATGATTTTTTTAAAGATGCAATTAAACAACAGCAAAGAGAACTAAAAAAATGTAAAGACAAAAGAAATGTAAAGGTCATAAAAAAATTTATTGAAAACTTAGAAAAAAAACAAGCAGTGATAAAAGAAAAACTAGATATCTATAGAAAATTATTAATTAAAAAAACTAAGTAAAATCTCTTATGAAAAGATAATGCATCTTTTCTGCTTTCTTTGGACCCATCTGCTCCACTTCTTGAAGCTCCTTAACTGTGGCATTGGCGATGTTTCTGATATTTTTAAATTTTTTAAGAAGGGCTTTTGCAAGTGTTGGGCCAATATCTGGAAAAGACTCCAAGATAAATAATTGCTGATCAGAAAAGGACATCTTGCTCTTGCTGAAACGATGTTTGATTTCTGTCTTGACACCAAACTGCTCGCGCTTTGCAATTACATAAAGAAAGAGGGCTGTTTCTTTTTGATTCTTTGTAAAAAAGATCGGGACACGATAGTTAAGGCCAATTGCTGTAATAAGGCCAATCAAGGACTTGTTGTTGATTCGAGTGTTACTTTCTGAAAAATTAATAACCCCTTCAATAATTAGACCTGGCTTATTTACCTTGCTTGAAAGATTATCAAGCTGTGAGAAAATCCTGCCATCAATAATTGAACTTTCAAGATCAGCTATTGTTTTTCTTTCAATCAAGACCTGATCGCTTAGCTGGTAATCACCAAGAGATAACTGTTCTACAACAACCTCTACTTCAAAGGAATCGTTTGTTAGAGCTTTTAGCTCCTGATAAATTTGACTAACTCTTTCACGAGTGTCACAAATAATTTTTATCTTTTGAGTCATTAATAATCACTTATAAATTTTATCGTGATGATCAAATTTTACAAAATAGACTGTATTATTCTGCACATCTACTGAAAATAAAAGAACAAAAGATTTGCCAACCTGCACTCTTTTGTAATCTGAAAGACCGTATCTTATGTTTTTATAATGATTGATAGTTTCTTTATCACAAGAGATAATTTGATTTATCTTTTTTTGTAATTCTAAAAAAAGTTTTTTGTCTTTAGAATACAATTTCTTAATTATTTCTTTTAATTCATTAGATAGATTAAAAGCAAATGTCATTTTACCACTTTACTTTTTAGCATTTTCAAAAAACATATTTAATTCACTTTTAGACATTGGCTTTTGTTTTTGCTTTTTCATTTTTTCAACTTCTGCAATCACTTCTAAAATAACATCTTCTCTAACCTCTTTTTCTACAAACTCTTCCCCATACATATCCATTATTTTATCGAGAGCCTGAGATTTGTCCTTAAAGCCATATTTCTCTTTTACTACTCCTAACACTCTATTAGAATAGTCAGATATTTTGAGATTTACATTTACTGTTTTTTCTAACATTTCGCCACCTTATTTAAACTTATGTTAAATAATATCAGATAAGTTAAGCTTATAAATGAATTTAATAATCACTTAGCTTTTTTTGCACCCTTTTTTTTCTTTCTGGCTTATAGAAATTTATAAGAATTGATTTCATTTTCTTTTCTTTGTTTTGGGAAACAAAATAATATTTTTCGTCAATGGTGTCTTTGTTAAGAAGCAAGATAACTTTGCCAACATTAAAACGGCCGGTTCTTCCACGCCTCTGGATATTTCTTATCTCAGAAGCAACAGCGTCGTAAAATACTACTAAATCAACTGATGGGATATCAAGGCCCTCTTCGCCAACAGAAGTACACACTAAAACATTATAGATGCCTTCACGAAAATCAGAAATGATTTTTGATTGATCTTTTTGAGATAATCCTTTATCGGAGAGGCTTTTGGTTGCCTGTCCAACAAATCGTGAGCTTTTTATACCACTTGTTTGATTAAGCACCTCTACAAGATGGTTTGCATTATCCCTATAGTTGTTAAAAACAAGAATTCGCGAGTTTGGGTTTTCCTTCAGAAAGCTTGAAACAATTTCTAGGAGAGCCGTTTCTTTAGCACATCTCTTTGTCTTTGCTTTTTCAAGAAGTTTAAGTACCTCTAAAAACTCAGATGAGTTAATAATTGCAGATAGTGCTTTTGATTTCTTTTCAAGATTATCTGTTTTTAATTTTAAAAGATAAGTTTCTGTTGCAAAAAAACCCTGAGTTTCAATTAGTTCTTTGGCATGAAGAAACTTAAGAACAGAGGCGATTGTTGAAATTGCAATAAAACCAGTGTTATTCTTTACCTTCTTTACTCTCTCAAAAAGACCAGCTTGAATAGCAATTATTTGTTTTTTGGAATAATTAGTTGGTATTGGACAGCCAAGCTTACGCAAAAGATTTATCTTTTGCAAAATATAAGAATCAATGGTTTTAGATATTTCTTTTGAGATAGGGTCAAGCTCTAAAAACTTTATATCAACTTCAATATCATTAACATAATCTTTAACATCGAGGTCTTGCTCTGTTCTTATCTCTATATGTGAAATGCCAAGGTTGTCTGCAACCTCTTGAATCTTTGCTTTGCTAGCCCCTGGTGAAGCAGTTAATCCTAATCTTTTAACATCATCTGAAAAATACTGAGAAATAAAAGTATATGAGTAATTGCCAACTGCTCTATGTGCCTCATCAAATATAATAAGATTAAAGTTTTTAGGGTCAAGAAGTTTTTTTTCCAAGTCATGTTGTATAGTTTGAGGTGTTGCACAGATAATTAGGCCTTGTCCATCATAGAAATCTTTTCTTTTCTCTTGGGATGTTTCGCCAGTCAAAAGAATAATTTTATCTTCTGGAATCTCCAAGAATTTTATAATGCTTTTTTTGTGTTGAGATATTAAAGGCTTAGTAGGTGATAAGAGAATTACTGATTTCTTTGGGTTGTAGGTATAAGCAATCAACAGAACAGCAATAATTGTTTTACCTAAACCTGTTGGAGCAACAACAAGAGTGCTTTGCTTAATTGCTTGTGCTGTTAAAAGCTCTTGATAAAGTCTTTTTTGAATTGTTTCTTTCTTAACAAATCTGTGTTCTACAAAATCTGACATAAACTATAATATAAATTAAAAAAATAGTTTATAAATGGTTTTGTTAATCAAAAAGTATAAAATGTGTTTTTCTTGAAATTTAAAAAAAGAAAAAGAAAAGATTTGGTTAAAATTAACCAAATAATGCACTAAGGCCTTCTGCTGCTGATTCTTCAGTAACAACTTGCTCTTCTTTGACTTCTTTCTTTGTCTCGCTAGCTGCTGTTGCTGCTGGAGCTGCTGCTACAACTGATGCCTTTGCAATTGCATCTTCAATATTTATATCCTTTAATGTTGCAACAAGACCTTTTATCTTTGCATCATCAGCTGAAACTCCTGCTGAAGTTAATACTGATTTTATGTTAGCCTCATTTATTTCTTTGTTAGCTTTGTGTAATAACAAAACTGCATATATATAATCCATATTTTACACCTCATTTAATTATGCTTTATTGACTAAAGCATCAAGTGCTTTAGCCTCTCTTTCTGCTTTTGCTATCATTGGCTCAACTGTATCTTTACAGATGTAACCAATCTCAACACCAAGACCCACTGCTTGACGAGCTGCTGTTGCAATCTGCATGATAATAGTATCCGCATCAATATCAAGCACATCCTTGGAATAAATCATTCCATCTTCCTTAACTAGAACAACATCTAGAACAAGTTCAACAGGCTTAATATCAAGTTTAGACAAAGTACTAACAACATCGCCATTAATAACACCACCAGCCTTAACTATGACGGTATCATCAGGAACAAAAATTGTTGCACCTCTTACTTGGGCCTTGATACCTACCTTTTTCAAATCAGATAATGCTGGACCTGGTGGAAGACCTGTGTCTCCTGCTGGAACAACAATATCAATTGGAGATATCATTCCAATCTTTGCTTTTGAACGAGCTTTACTTTTCTTTATTGCACCATACAATTCAAAAGCATTTTTATTTGTTAAGATTAATATTGGTTGATTTGGTAATTTTTCAACAATATCTTTGTGGCCTTTGCTTTCCAAAACTTTCTTTAAAACATTCTTTGATGTTACCTTAAAAGTTGCATCATCAATATTTTTCTTAACCTTTTGTAAAAGATTAGATGGAAAGTCTTTAAGATCTGCAATGCCAATAATCTTAAATTGTGAAATTAACTTACCAATCTCATCATATTGTGCAAGTCTCCAAGTTTTTGTGTGATTCATTCGTCATCACCCATTTTTATGCTTTTACTCATTGTTGACTTGATATAGATGTGATTTAGGTTTTGTAAACCTGCAGGCAATCTATCAATCAATGATTTAATTACAACTAAAAAATTATCTGTTAAATCTTTAACACCTTGGCTCTTTTTCCCGATTTTTATTTGTAAAGCCACAGATGATTTACTTTTTTTATTAGAAATTTTTTGTTGTGAAATTGTTGTAGTAATTAAATTTTTTATTGCATTGACATTTGGTGGAGCAACTAAAGGCATCTTTCCTCTAGGACTAAGAACCTGTCCTAAGTGCTTACCTACGGTTAGCATAACTGGTCCTTCAGCCAAGAAAACCTTATATTCCTCTGCCATTTTCTTTGCATCTTTCTTAGAAATCTTTGCAATCTCATCATCCATAATAACTTTATCAACAACATCTTTTAGTTCTAAAGCAAGGTTTTTGTCCTTTACAAAAACTAAAGACTTGACATTATCTAAATAAGGATGAGGCAGATTGACTGAATATTCTATTCTTTGATCTTTGTTTTTCACATTTATGTTCTTTAATGTTACAATCATTTCTATTGCTTCATCAAAGTTTCTTTGTTTTGAAATAGACATTAATTCGTTTAACGCCTTTTCAATTACCTGTTTTTCTGTTATACTCTTATCCAAAATCTTAGCACCTCCTGCCTTAAAGCAGTATTAACGGGAAAATATAATATATAATTTATGAATAATACAATTTATAAATGTATTTTAAAATAAAAAAAGAAAAGTTAAGTTATTTTACTTAACTCATATATTGTATTGTTTTAATTACGATTGCTTTGCTTATTGCAGGATTGAAATTGAAATAAATTACTTTGCCCATTAATAATGGCTCTTCAACAATTCCGGTATAGGTCTTCTTTGTTCTTGAATCCTCTAAATAAGCAATCTCTGTTCCATCTATTGAAACATCAAATGTTTGGGTTCTTATACTTCCTGAAGTCTCAACTGCCGGAACTTGTGTTATCCCTTTAACAACTGGATGATCTTCTTTTACTACATATAAAGTTCCCTGAAGATCTCTTTGACTTAAACATGATGGAGTTCCACCAGAATTATAACAATTTACTGGGACAATTCCACCAAAGTTTGCTTGCCAGCCAAGAACTGAAGGATCATCAGGTCTTTTAATTCCTGAATTTAAAACAACAATAAGCCTTCCGCCTTTTCTAACATAATTAGTTATTGCTTCGCCAGTCCTTCTAGTTATGGTTTTATCAGCTTGCATAGATTGATCTAGAATAATTATATCATAATTTTTTATTCTTTCTTCAGGATTGTGAGAAATACTATCCAAAGTCATAAATCTTGCTTCTTTGATAATATCTTTATTTTCTTGATCTGTTAATATTGCTCTAAACTCTGGAGATGGCGCTCCAAGTATCAGAATCTTAGCACCTTGCTTGGCTCCAAAGATATTTAACCCAGTAGCTAATATGTTAGTTCTAAAAACAATTAACAAAATAACTACAATTATTATTATTATTGGTAACAAAGTTTCCCATTTGATCTTTGATCCACCAAATACTTTTTTAGATCCTCCCATATCAAAATCAGAACCGAAATCGTCTCCCATATCTTTTGCCATAAATAAATCACTTTTTAATTTAATATATATATTATAAATAAGTTTATATAATAATTGTTTTTAAAGGTTTCGTAAATTCTTAACTTCAACAAATTACATGATATTCTCTTCAATTTCTAATAACCTGTTGTATTTTGCAGTTCTCTCGCTTCTTACTGGAGAACCAAACTTAATAAAGTCCGAACCAAGCCCATAAGACAAATCAGCAATAAAACTATCTTCTGTCTCTCCAGACCGGTGTGAAACAACAACTTTCCAATTAGCTTTTTTTGCTAAATTAAAGGCCTCAACACTTTCAGTTAATGTTCCAATCTGGTTTACCTTTAAAAGAAGAGAGTTACATTGTTTCTTTTTTATTGCCTCTTTTATCAACTTAGGGTTTGTTACTAAGAGATCATCTCCAATTACTGCAATCTTATTTCCAAACTTTTTTGTAAAGATTGGCCAAGACAATTTATCATCTTCTGACAACGGATCTTCTATTGATGTAATGTTATAAGATTTTAGAAGAGAAGAATAATAATCCATCATTTCTTCTGAAGAATATTTTTTAGAATTTACAAGATATTTTTTATTATTATAGATTTCACTAGCAGCAACATCAAGGCCAATAGTTATTTCTTTTTTATAGCCTGCTTTTATAATTGCATCTTCCAAAAGATCTAAGGCATCTTTTGGATCATTGATATTTGGTGCAAACCCTCCTTCTAAACCTACATTTGTTGAACCAGCACCATATTTTCTTGAAATTATGTCTTTTAGTGTATGGTAGGTTTCGCAAGAAATCCTTATATTTTCAGAAAAAGTTTTTTTATGTGGAACTATTTGGAACTCTTGAAAAGCTAGCTCAGTTCCAGCATGTGCACCGCCATTTATTATGTTTAAAAAAGGAATTGGCATTTTGTTTTTTCCTTTTTTGTAATTTAGTTTAGAAATGTAATTGTGTAATGGAACATCAAGCTCTAAAGATGCAGCCTTTGCACAAGCAAGACTTACAGAAAGAATAGCATTTGCCCCAAGATTTGATTTATTTTCTGTATTGTCAAGTTCTAACATTAATTCATCTATTCTTTTCTGGTCAAGAATAAACTCGCCAATTAATTTTTTTGAAATCTTTGAGTTAACATTATTGATGGCTTTTGTTACGTCTTTTCCACCAAAGGCCTTGCCACCATCTCTTAACTCTAAGGCTTCTCTTTTGCCACTGCTGGTTCCTGACGGAATACTTGCAACGCCAACTGCATTATCAGTAAAAACAAAAGTTCTAATTGTTGGCACACCCCTAGAATCAATTATTCTTATCGCCTTAATTTTTTTAATATTCATTTAATCTTCCCCTCTTACAAACGATTTCTTGTCTTTTTGTCTGTTCCAAAAACTACCGACCTTTTGTTTTGTATTAAATAAACTGCCTCCAACCATTTCCTTATATAGTAATTTTTCTGCATATTTATGGAGTGGTTCATAATTAAATTGTTTTTCTTCCTCAAGATAGCTTTTTATTATTTCAAAATTAGAATCAACAATATGCACATCCTTGATTTCTATTATATTTGGCGCAGAATTATTTGTTAATGTGTCTTTTAACAATATAGTGTCTATTCCAGCATATTTAGATAAATAATATGCATCTGTCCAAATATCGTGTCCAATAAATAACGTTTCTTCTTTTTTGTGTTTGTAAATTGCATTAAAAAAATAGACCTTGTAATATTCATCACAATAATTTGGATCGTTTTGCTTTGCCTGCTCTTTTAATTCCTTATCTATTTCTGACAATGTATCATAATATTTTTCAGAAATATGACAAATGTTTTCTTTTGAAAAATAAGCATCTATTCCATTTTTTGTAATTATTTCTTCGCCTTTATCTGCATCAAGGCCAGTAATTAAAAAAAGTTCTTTCTTATTTTCTTTCGAATAATCTACTAGCTCACTCATAAAAGAAGTATCTGGTTTTTTATTTAATTTGCCTTTTACTAAAACATCTAAAAGCCCAAAGCATATTTTTGTTTTCATTATTAATCAGATTATAGTATATATATTTAAAAACAAACTAATATATATTTATTGTATTTATAATAATTAAATTGGTGATAATATGAGTCAAAGTCTTGTAGGCGGTATATTAATAGGTATTGGAATAGGGCTATATGTTCCTTCACTTCCTGGTTTTCTTGCTGGTTTTAATTTGTATCTAGGATTAATATTAATAGTTATTGGACTAATACTTTTAATGAAATCAAAATAAAAACACTATCTTAATTTCTTTTCAATATTTTCAAAAATATCATTAATCTCAGAAACGGAATGATATTTTCTTTTAGGTTTAAAAATATTTTTTATAGATTTGAATAGCCCTTTTTTAGTTGCGGGCTTACTACTCTCCTCTGGATATTTAGAAACAGTTGTTATTTTTTCAAACATTGGTTTTTGGGATTCTTTCTTTATCAAATCTTTTAATGATATAGTTGTTGGCTCAGAAACTTTTATAGAACCTGTAGTTGATTCAAAAAAATCGTCTCGGATTTCTATCTGTGGCTCAATTTTCTCTGTTTTAGAAACTTCTTTTGGTTTTTCTGGTTCTACTGGTTTGACAATTTTCTCTTTCTCTTGTTTCTCTTTCTCTTGTGCTGCTTTTCTAGATAAATATATTGATTTATCTATTACATCTGGCATAGTGTATTTCTTTGGTTGTTCTTGTTCTTTTTGTTTAATTTTATCTTGCTTATCTAATAATAATTTATCAACCAGCTCAATACCCTTACGATTCTCAGATATCTCTTTACTATTAAATTTAACACCAATTTTTTCTAATCCTTTTATTATTCCTTCAGCTATGACTTTAGAAAATTTTTCATCTAATATCGCTTGATAAACCTCATTCTTTCTATAGTAAGGGGCAACAGGACCTAAAACTCTTATAAAATAATTAATAATTTCTGCATTCTTTTTTTCTTCTTCCGATAAATGTTTTTCTGGTTGTTCTTGTGTTCTTAAATAGTTTAATTTATATGACTTTAATTTGTCTTTATACTCAGGGAATTGAGAAAGATATTCAATTAGATGTTCGTACTCTTTTGCATAATGAAATTGAGTAAAAGCATAGTTTTCAAAAGAAAGTTTTCGTCTTGCATATAATTCATCTATCTTATCTAATTCTTTTCTTACTATTAAATATCTTTGATAATATTTTTTTGGAGTTTTATTTATTTTTGGAATAATTAAAAATACCAAAATAGATATAATCAATATAACAAACATAACAATTAACATAATAATTAGATTATTATAAGTAAAAATACTAGACAGTTTAGAATCAGACGCAACATTCTCTGCTAAATTACTACCAAAATATAAAGCTAAAATTATCTTGTTCATATTTTTTACATCTAATGTTAAAAAAGAAAAAAGGAATTAAGAAGAAATTTATACTGTCACTAATATAACATTATCTCCTCTTAAGAAAACTTCAATGTATTTTGCTTTTGGTTTTCCATTTTCTATTTCTTCTGCATCTTCTAACACTATGTTTAGATGCACATCAAATGCTTTTAATTTTCCTCTGACAGTCACATTTCCTTTTAAATTTATTAAAACTTGTTTATTCAAGGAATTGTTTAGCATGTCAAATGGTCGTGATATTTTTGTTTCGCTCATTTTTTTTCTCCTTTATATATTAAAACAATTTTCTTTTTGTCCTTTTTTCTTTTTTATTTTTTCTTTTTAAACATGTTTCCTAAAGATTTGAAAAGTCCAGAAAACAACCCTTTCTTTTTTTCTGTTTTTACAACATCTGTTTCTTTACCAGTTATCTTTCTTGCAATTGCTCTAAATGAATTTGCAGCAGAACAATTAGGGTTGTGTACTAGAAGTGGCTTTATCTTCTTTAACAAGAAAGATTGTCTAATATCATCTGAATGTGGTATTTTACCATATGATGGCAACTCTAGCATTTTCATGATTTCGTTTTCTGAAATTTCTCCTTTAGTATTACTATATTTATTTATAATTACTCCAAAAACTCTTTGATTAAGTCTTTGAGCAACAATCTTTGCTTTAAATGCATCTGCAACAGACGGAGCTGTTGGCTCAGTGATTAAAATAATTTGAGTAGATGCAGACATAGCAGCAATCACGTTCTTTTCTATCCCTGCTGGAGAATCAATCAATATATAATCAAATTTAGATTTTAATTCGTTTGTTACTGCAACTAACCTTTCAATATCTACTCTTGTATAAAAAGAAAGAGAAAGACCAGCAGGCAATATTTTCGTGCCTTTTGGACCATCATAAATTGCATCTGTGGCTGGCGCAGAACCTAACAACACATCATGTATTGTTATTGGTGGTGTTTTAAGCCCCATTAACAAACTTAGATTTGCCATCGCTAGATCTGCATCAATTAACAATACAGAATATCCTAATTCTGCTAATGCAATTCCTAAATTTCCAGTCAAGGTGGTTTTACCTACTCCCCCTTTTCCAGAAACTATTGCAAAAACTTCTCCCATTCTTTTCACTCTCTTAATATATTAAAAAACACAATATAATCTTAAACAATACATTTTATAAAATTCTCTATTTCTTTAACAATTGTTAAAACCTCTAGTCTAGATAATTCATCATTTGCTTTTATGAAATAAACCTTTTCTTCATTTTTAAAAATTATCTGCCAGCCATTTGCTTCTATTAAAATGATTGAGAGGTCTTTTATCTCTGAATTAATATAATTGTATAATGCTGCGCTTTTAAATCCTTCTTTAATATCTTTGTTTGTGCTACCAATTACTATTCCATCAGTATCTGTGATAATAATGTCATTAATAAGGTGTTTTAATCTTAACTTTTGTAAAAAATCTGTCAAATCAGAAGAATGGATAAATATTGGTTTGTACACTAATAATGTAGCTATTGGATTTTCTCCTTGCTTATCTTCTAGATTTAGTATTTTTGTTGAAAACTTTGCAAATAATTTTGATAATGAACCCATATTTCTCATTTTTATTCTTTTAATAAATCATCTAAATTAAAATCACTTAATACATCTTTTGATGTTTTGTTTTTTACTATTTTTTCTTTTAATAAATTATAGATTAATGCTTCGTTATATTTTATGTTTCTAAATATTAAAAGGTCTTTGCTTTTTTTGATTGGCCAAGAATATTTTATCTTGTCGTTAAATAACAATATTAATTTTATTTGATCAGAAGTTAATGCAAAAATATTTAATCTTCCGTTTGTTGCTCCATAACAATTTAAACAATAGTCAATTGCCTCTTTGCCAAACATTTCAGTATCATATCCATCTATTAGATATATCGCACCTTCTATTTTGCCAGCATTTAAGATTAATATTGATTCTTCAAAACTATATTTACCCTCAATTATTAAATAAACATAGCCTGTAAATTTTTTATCCAACAAATCTAAGAATAGCTTATCAGGAATGATCTTATCTAATGGAACATTCTTTACAATTGGATTTGTTACTGGCAAATTCATTTTTTAACCTACTTTATAAAAACTACCCTATCAACTGTGTTTTTTAATGCAACTGCAGAGCCTTCCTCTACAAGATATACTACAGTCTTTTTACCTTGTCTTTTTGCTTTTAAAATTGCAGGCAAATAATCAGAATCTCTAGTAATAAAAACAATTGTGTCAATCTCATGATTGAATGCAGCTTCTGTGGCATCCACAGACATTGCAACATCAACATCTCCAACAGTGATTATGCTTTCAAAACCAAGATTAACTACTGCTTCAATCAATTTATCTGTTGCATACTGATCAAGATAAACCCTTGCAATCTTTAAAGCCCCTTCTTTTAGTAATTGAGATTTAATTTTTGATAAATCTATATTAAACTCTTTTCTTAGCATATTTGGGCCATCAACAAAAACAGCAAGATTATTTCTGGTATTCTCTTTTGGTACTTTTTTAAACATTTTTTTAAATATCTTAAGCATTATAATCATCTTTTTATAAAATATATAGTTATGATATAGTATTTGTTAAACAAAACATATTTAAAATATATTTATACTTAATTATATAGTTTAATATATAAAAACACTTTTTTTAAAATAGAAAAATGGTGAAATCAATGGCAAGAGATTATGATATTAAATTTATGGGACTTGGACAAGTTAAAGAAAAGCAGTTCATCTTAATTGACAATGTGATTTGTAAAGTTGACACAATCACTAAATCAAAGCCAGGAAAGCACGGTGCTGCAAAAGTAAGACTAACAGCAACTGCAGTTTTTACTGGACAAAAAATGAACCTATTAAAGCCAAGCTCTGATGATATTGAGGTGCCAATACTTGACAAAGGGAATGCACAAGTAATCGCAGACCTTGGAAACAAATATCAAGTAATGGATACAGCAAACTATCAAACTTATGAAGTGGATAAGGACGAGTTTACTGATCTTGTTGCAGGTAATGAAATAGAATATTTAAAAGCAGGATCTATGATAAAAATATCAAGAAAAAAATAAAGATTTCTTTCTAAATGGTTTTGATTAATGCCTACTGTTCTTACACATATCGGGTTTGTTGAAAAACTAGCAAAAAAAAGGAAAGCTTTTTTTAAAAACCTAGATATGAAATATCTTCTTTCTGGTTCTTTGTTTCCTGATTATTATGGATTTTATAGAATACAAACAAAACTTACCCCAGAATTTTTTCATGAGATCAGGAATCAAAAAGGCATAACCTTTGGAAAAAGAATGTATGCTTTAGCAAAGACAAAAGAGGAAAAATCCTTTGCCATTGGCTTTATTAGCCACAATGTCCTAGATTAACAGTTTCATAATTATTTTTATAAACATAATTTCACTACTAAAGATCATTTAATGCTTGAATTTTATTATGATTGTAAATTTAAAAATACAAGGGTTTCTCCCATTCTTTATCCGGATGGTATAATAGAAAAAACTCTTAAAAAATATTACAAAAACATAAAATCTAAAAAGTCACATGTTACTAAAATCAAACTAATGGGCTATTATCTATTTTTAAAAGAAATACAAAATAGAATTGTTCACAAAAAATATTTGAAAAAAGAAAAATCCTATTTAGATTTTTTAGCAATCTTATTTTATAAAAAACCATTCGATCTTAAGAAACTACTTAATCCAGATAAAAATCTAAGAAACAAACATATGAAAAATCTAGAAAAAAGATATGCAACTGCTGAAAAAGAAATGTTAAAGATTATTTCTTCTATAAATCATTAACATCTATCTCAAAAGCCACAACTGGAACATTATAATCAAAGCTCTTTAATACTTCTGGATTAATTTCTCCAATATGTCCAACATCTTTATTGTTTATAATTACTGTTGCTGATCTTCCAGAAATGTAAAAAGGATAATCCTTTTTTTCTAATTCTAAACTATAACCAAGAGTATTGCATAAAGTTACAAGAATACTTGCACTCTCTGTAAAACTAACTTTTGAATTTGCTATAGCAATTGCAGTATGAAGAACTGTTTTTGATTTGACATCTTTTTGCTTGTCAGGAATAACAACTTTTTCACAACTAAATATTTTTTGAGGAAAACTCATGTGCTGGTTATTCGTTAAAATCTTTAATAGCTTTGGCAAAAGCCAAGGGCTAACAATGTCTAAAGACTTGTCTTTGGAATAGCCCAGCTCTATCGCCTTGTCTTTGGAATAAGGGATATTAAAGTTTTCAAAAGATTCTTTTTTACTTGAAAGGGACAAAGGACTTACTTCTATTAAACCACATTGCACCAATATCTGTATGATGTTGTCTTGCTTTATTGAATCCTTTAATCTTTCACCAACAGTAAATACTTTAGGCATCTTTAATGGAATGTTGTTAAAGCCATATGCTCTAGCAATGTCATCAATGATATCAACTTCATGTAATATGTCTGTTCTGTAAGGAGGAATGGAAACTTCTATTTTGTCCTTACCATACTTCTTTGTTTTATAGCACATCTTTTCAAGAAGTTGGCAAGTCTCATCAATATCAAGATTTAAACCAATCAAAGAATTAACATTTGATAATGTCACTAGTCTTTTTTCCTCATTTAGGTTTGGAGTAATCATGTGCTTTTCAGAATAAGCATTACCAAGATTTATTTCAATTGAATGAAGCTCTCCACCAAAATCACTAAACATACAACACATGATATTTAGAACTTGGTTTAGTCTTACTAAATCAAAACCAGAACATTCAATAAAAATGTCCTTTGTGTTCTCAGTAACTTTTCCAGTAATATCTGAATTAATGATTGGTGGCATGGAAAGTATCTTACCTGAATTATCTACAAATATTGGATATTTGTCTTTGCCTATCAAAAGATGCGCAAATTCTTTGCCAGTTTCTGTGTTTTTTAAAATTTCTTCTCCACTCATTTCTTTGTCTTCGCCAAGAGGCTTAAACCTAATATCCTTAGGAGACCTTGCACAAAAAGTTATTGGAAATTCTATCTTGTCAAGTGGATAAACTCCAAGAGCCCCAAGAGTTCTTTTTCTAAAAATTGTAAAGTGAAGCTTTTCTTGAACAGCAATAATTTGTTTTAATCTGTCTTCTGTAAGATTTAAATTTTTGATTATTGCACAAACACTATAAGGTCTAACGGCCTTAACTGAATTGTCAATAACAAGAGAGTGAGTGGGCTTTTTTGCAGAATAGTTCAAAGGTTTGCCATAGCCACCAAACACCTTTAAAACTCTTAATAACCCTTCTTTTGAAAGAACATCTGCTCTTTCAGCAGTCACTTCTATTCTTAGTTCTTCTGTGGCTTTGTTATAACTATCAATTTCAAAACCATAGTTAAATAGAAATTCTTCAAAATCTTCAATAGAGATATCTTTATTAAATTCTTTTTTTATGTCTGAAAAATTTAATTCTATTGTTGCCATATCTATAGTTCTCTTTTTGGTATTATGTATGTTTTTAGCCAATCAATGTTTTCTTCATCACCATGAATTTCTTTTATTGGCTTTTGATACAATAACATTGCTAGTCTTTCAACACCAAGACCCCAAGCAATAACTGTTTTTTCTATGCCATATGGTGCTAAAGACTCAGGTCTAAATACACCTGCATTAATTAATTCAATCCATTTACCTGTGCTTTCTTGATAACCACTCGCCTCAACACTTGGCTCTGTATATGGATTATAAGTTGGCTTAAATTTCACTTTTTGTATGCCTAGCCTTGAAAAGAATTCTTTAATAAATGCTAAAAGATCAGATAAAGAAAGATCATCTCCTATAATAAACCCCTCTGCTTGATGGAACTCTGGAAGGTGAGTAAAATCAATTGTTTCATTTCTAAAAACCTTATCAATACAGAAATATTTTGAATTGTCTTTTTCTTCTGGAGTTAAATTAAAGAAAGTTCTATAGGTTGTTGCAGTAGTGTGTGTTCTTAATATTAGTTTTTTAGATTCCTCACTATCCCATTCATATTGATAGCCCTTTGAGCCGGTTTTCCAGCCATTGTTGTGGATCTCTGCGATTTGCGAAGTTAGATTTCCTGTAGGCAAATCCCCAGACATATCCAGATAGAAAGTATCTTGAATATCTCTTGCTGGATGATTTTGAGAAATAAACATAGAGTCCATATTCCAAAAACAACTTTCAACATATGGTCCTTGCATTTCTTTAAAGCCCATTTGTAAAAAAAGTTCTCTTATCTGATAGATTACTTGTCTTAATGGATTTATTCTGCCCTGCTCTTTTGGTAAAGGCAAAGCAGTAACATCAAACTCTTTGAAAGTGATATTTTTATAATCTCCAGATTTTAAATGTTCTGAAGTTAAATATAATTGTTGATCAGAAATTATATCGTAGCTTATAATCTGTAATAACCTATACTCTTTGTTCTGTTTTTCTTTTTTAAGAATAAAATTCTTTCGTTTTAAAAGTTCTTGAAAAACGGGAGTTTCTGTGATTGGCTTTTTTAAAGAAATATCTAATAGCATTTCTTTTTGTTTAGAAATAATGTTTTGATTATCTTCTTTAAGTTTTATGATATCATTTACAATTTCGATTAGCTCTTTTCTTTTAGCAATGCCAAATGCTAAACTTATATCTTCTTTATTTAAGCCAGGTATTTCTAGATTATTTATTTCTGTAATTTTTATGTTTTTGTTTTTTATAAAATTACAAAAAGTCTCTTCTATAAATCCATGTTCTAAAGCCAATTTACCATTAGTGTCCAGATCGTAGATGTGTGTCACAGTTGTATTTTCCTCAATAATCCCATTTAGTTTAAGGGTTTCAATAGAACGCCTTATAGAGTCTTGATTATAGTTTGTATTTTTTAATATCTCCTCAAGCTTAGCGGATTTATTTTCTTTTAGATATTCATAAACTATTGCATCTGATTCTTGAAATTTTAAATTCATAAGGATTCATTATTTCTTTTTACTAACAAAATCAAAATCAACAATGTCATTTATCTGTTTTCTTGGTTTTATTACTGAGTGTTTAGTAACAAACTTCTTTATTCCAGAACTTACTTTGTTCTTAAAAACTAATAATATTAAAACAATAATTAATAAAATAAATAAAACTGTAAAATATGACTTATTAAGATAATCTTTAGAAAATAAGTTCGAAAAAACAAAAGTTGGCTTTGGAGGTTTTTTTTCTATTGCAAGAAGTCTTATTTCATTTGATGAAGAGCCACCCCATAATATTGTTCGACCTGTAATATTGGCGGTTGGCACAACATCTCCTATCAATAGCGGATCATAAAGAGCAATAGATATTTGTGAACCTGTTGGAATATTAAACACACCTGTTATAATAAATTGATTAAATAAATGATCGTTTAATTCCCAAATTATTTGATCTTGATAATCTAAAAAATTAATTAGGCATTTATCTGTAATTGTATATTCTAATCTTATTTTTTTGGCAAAATCATCAAAAGAAATTGCAAAATTTCTAATATTACTTTCTTCTATAAAAATGTGTGGGTTTAGATCAGGATTTATTTTTCTTAATTCTTCTAGATTTGAGCTATTTTTTAAAATCGAATTTTTAAAATTTGATAAGTCTTTTTCAGAACTTACCTCTACATCCCAGAGCTCAATTATTGTTGCTTTTTCTGGTGATGAAATATTAATAGAAATATCGAAATTTTTTAGAGAAACAGCATATACTGGCATTAGCAAAAATAAAAATAACAACCCAACTAATATGTGTTTTTTAGTCATTCTTTTTTCTCCAAAAAAATTAATATATTATATTGTAATATATAGTATAAAAATGTTTATAAAAATGCCATTTTATTAACTTTAGACCATCACTTTAAATATATTACCTACTTTAATCTATGTATGGGGATTAAGATTAGATATTTGGGACATTCATCATTCATTATTAACATGAATGGTAAAAATATACTTACTGATCCTTATTTTGATAACAACGATAAATGCAGTTATAAACGGCTAATAAATTGTGCAATGCCTATCTCAAGCTTGCCAGAAATTGACACAATTTTAATCAGTCACGAACATTTTGATGCTTTTGATATTGCAAACACAAATTTACTTGTTAAAAAAAATAGCCCAAAAATAATTGCACATCGTAGCGTACTAAATAAAATTGATTGTGGCGAGAACTATAAATATTCTATGCTTGAATACATGACAAAAACAATAAACGATATTTCTTTTACTGCATATCCTGCACATCACCCAACTTCTTTTTATCCATTAAGTTATCTTATTGCAGATAAAAAAAATAGCATTTATTTTTCAGGAGATACATTCATGACAAAAGAGCATGATAAGATAAAGGCAGATATTGCAATCTTACCAATAGGTGGAAAAATAACTTTAGATCTTGTAAGTGCAGTTAGTGTTGCAAAAAAAATTAGACCAAAATATTTAATACCTATGAGCTACAACACTTTTTCTCATATTAAGCAAGACCCTTATATTCTAAAAAACAAATTCGAAAATACAAGATACGATATTAAACCAGTAGTTATAGAACCAGGAAAAGAATGGAAATATAAATAACTATATTCTTTTATACATCCATTCAAGCTCAACTGATCTGTTTGGTTTGTCTATAGTGCCTGCTATTGCACTCATATTCAATTCAAAGTTCTTTACAGCCCTATCAAAGTTCTTTAAATTTGCTTCTTTCATGAAAGATAATAAAGCTTTTCCAGTAACCCTTGAATGAAGATCAAAAAATTCTGTGCCTTTTGTGCGTGCTAAAGTTCTATGTTGAGCAAGAGTTCCCCTAACTGAAGAATCTAAAACAGACATAAACTTTTTTAGATATTCGCTACTAATTTGCCCTCGTTCATATCTCTGTGCTAAAACATTTATTGCTTTTGTATGAGCTTCTTTAAAATCACCAACATTTCTGCCAGATAACCATCTTTCTTGTCTTTTAAGAGAGTACAAAAATTCAGCTCTATTTAATTCGTTTACTGCAGTTCTGTGTGCTAATCTGTTTCTTCTTAAGAGATCTTTATATTCTTTAAATGAAACTATGTGCCCTTCTTGATAATTTCTTTTTGCCCATTGTTCAGGAGTTTTTGCTTCAGTTAAAAATTTAATAAACACACCTTTTTCTGGATTAACATTATCTGGATTATATCTTTGATTTTCTAAATGCTTATAAGCATTATCAATTGTTTTTATTCTGTTTCTTAAAGCTTCAATCTTATCTAGAGTTATGCTTCTCATAGTTCTTGATCTTTCAGCTTCTGATAAACTAATCTTTGGAGTAAATCTTTCTTTATCTGCAATTTTTGCGAGCTTTTTCTTTTTTAAATTACTTAATTTACTAGATTTTGGTTCTTTAGGTACAACTGGTTTTGCTTGTTTTTTTGTGCTTGGCTTGATAGTTGTTTTTTCTATCTTTGGTTGCCCTGGTTTTTTAATTTTTCTTAAAGGGTTTATTTTCCTTAAAAGGTTTAAATTTCTTAATGGTTTTGCCATATTAAATCACCAATTAATGTTATATTGTATTTAAGTTATCTTTAGTTAAATTTAAAAACATACCTAATAATCATCAAATTCTATTTCTTTTAGGCCATGTACTATATTAATTTTTTGGCCTTTATTTTTCTTTTGTAGCTCTTTTTCTCTTTTTTCTAAATCATTGTATTTGCTAGAGATGTGTGTTAAATATAGATGCTTTACTTTTGCTTTCTTAGAAAAAATAGGAATTTCTTCAGCTACTGAATGCTTAACTAGTTTTGCTTTTTCTTTATCTTCTTCAAAAAAAGTGCTTTCATGCACAAGTATGTCTGTGCCTACAAGCTCTTTTGGAACATTCTTTAAAACTTGAGTATCACAAAGATAAGCTATTTTTTTGCCTGTTTTTTTAAACTTATAATCCATAACCATCTCTGGCTTGATTGTTTTGCCATTTAATTTAATGGATTTGCCTTTTTGAAGCTGAGAAAAAAGAGGGCCTTCAGGGATCTTTAGCTTTAAGGCTTTTGCTTTATTAAATTTGCCTATCTTGTCTTTTATCTTAAAAATATAACCATTTGTTCTGGTTGTGTGATCAAGAGAAATTGCCTCTACTTTTATGTCTTTATCTTGGTAGGCAATTTTTCTTTCAACTTCGTTAATATTTATTTTATACTCTGGTGGATATTTATCATATATTGTTAATCTGATTAATTGCTCAAGATTTTTCTTTTCGTTTTTTGGAACATAAATATTCAATGGTGTTGTTCTATTGTTCAATTTAAAAGTTGAAAGCATTCCAAAAAGGCCAAAAAAATGGTCGCCATGCATGTGGGACAAGAAAATATTGTTTATTTTCATAACACTTTGCTTAACTTTCATAATCTGTTGCTGGCAGTTCTCTGGACAATCAAAAAGATAGTTTTGACCATTATAATTTATTAGCATTGAAGAAAGATTTCTATCTGCTGTTGGTAAAGATGCAGAATTACCTAAGAAAAACACTTTAATTTTATTTGACATAATAATATATAGGCATAAATATGTTTTTAAGCAATTTGGAACATAAATTATATATTTAAATCAAATATTTGACTAATTTTTACAATAGAAGATTATGGTGAAATAAATGCCAACAAAAACCAAAGATAAAAAAACAAAAATAAAAGCAAAAAGCGATGTTAAAGAACTTATTTTTAATGATACAAGCGAGATTGAAGTTCCAACAAAAATGATTGATCAAGTGATTGGACAAGACGCTTCAATCAATCTTATTAAAAAAGTTGCTGGACAAAAAAGGCACATTATGCTTATTGGTGCACCAGGAACTGGCAAGTCCATGATTGCTTCTGCTCTTGCAGAGATGCTTCCAACCAACAAACTAACAGATATCTTAGTATATCCAAATCTAGAAGATTCTCACACACCTAAAATTACTGAAGTTCCTGCAGGAGAAGGAAAGAAAATTGTCGAAGCAACAAAAATAGAAGCAGCAAGACAAATGGGTGCTGGAAGAATTGTTGGCTTTTTCCTACCAACAATCTGGTTAATCATTTCAATTGTGTTTTGGAGACTTGGTTGGGTGCCAGATGTTGTGTTTGCAGCCATGCTTCTTTTGTCTGGATTTTTAATGGTTTCAACTTCTTTAAGTATGCAGATGATGCAAAAAGAAAGAGCACTTATCCCAAAAATCATTATTGATAATCGCAATAAAAAAGAAGTGCCATTTATTGATGCAACAGGTGCTAAAGCAGGGGCTCTTCTTGGAGATGTTTTGCACGATCCTTTACAATCAGGGGGCCTTGGAACACCTGCACACATGAGGGTTGTTCCTGGAATGATACACAAGGCAAATGGTGGAGTTTTATTTATTGATGAGATTTCCGCACTTTCACCAAAATCACAACAGGATTTATTAACAATATTGCAAGAGAAAAAATTCAGTATTACTGGACAATCAGAAATGTCAAGTGGAGCAATGGTAAGAACAACCCCTGCTCCTTGTGATTTTATACTTGTAGCTGCTGGTAACTATATTGATCTAGAAAAAGTACATCCTGCAATTAGGTCAAGAATAAGAGGTTCTGGCTATGAGTGCCACATGAATATTGATATGCCAGACACTGCAGAGAACAGAAACAAGATTGTACAATTTGTTGCTCAAGAAATAGCAAAAGACAAAAAAATACCACACTTCTCTAAAGAAGCAGTTGATGAGATTATCTTTGAAGCAAGAAAAAGAGCAACAAGAAAGAATAGCTTAACATTAAAACTAAGAGAACTTGGAGGACTTATAAGAGCTTCAGGAGACATTGCACTTGAAGAAAATAAAAAGCTTGTAACAAGAGAAATAGTACTTAAGGCCAAAGATACAGCTAGAACTCTTGAAGAACAAATGGTTAACAAGATGATGGTCATTAAGAAGGATTATGATATCTTTAAGACAACAGGATATTCTGTTGGAAGAGTTAATGGCCTTGCTGTAATGAACGAAAGTGATGCTGGTCTTCTTTTGCCAATAGAATGTGAGATAACACCAGCATCTTCTAAAAATGAAGGCAAAATCATAGCTACAGGACAACTAGGTAACATTGCTAAAGAATCAGTAGATAATGTTTCTGCAATTATTAAAAAATTAACAGGCAAAGATATTTCAAACTATGACATACATGTTCAGTTTTTACAAACCTATAATGTTGAAGGAGATTCTGCTTCTATCTCTATTGCCACAGCAATAATTTCTGTGCTTGAAGATATACCTATTAAGCAAGAGATTGCAATGACAGGTTCTCTATCAATAAGAGGAGATGTTTTACCAATTGGAGGGGTTACTGCAAAAGTCAATGCTGCAAAAAATGCAAAGATAAAAAAAGTTATAATCCCTGAATCAAATAAAGAAGACTTGGTTCTTTCACCAGAGGTTGCAAAAAGCCTAGAAATAATAACAGTTAAAACAATTTGGGAAGTAATACTTCATGCATTCAAAGACACAAGTAAAAAAGAAACATTAATACAAAGAATAAATAGGACCTATGCTATTAAGTTAGCATAAATTTATTCTAGTAGCTTTGAAATAAAATTCTTCATTCTGGATAACTCAATACCTGCATTATAATGCTCTTGTATTATATTTTTAAATTTTGCTTTAGATTGGAGTGGCCTTATAGAGCCACCATCTGGCTCTTTTATGTGGGTTGGTATTCCCCTGTCTCTTGGTGATTTTACTGCTAAATAGTTTACTTCTTTATTATAAATTTTATTCAAGATTTGCATAATATTTATTTGAACACTGCCTTTCTGAATATAATCAAAGCAAACAAAATATTTATCATGAATATTAAGAGACCTTCTTAAATGGTTCTCTAAATTATTTAAAGCTTTTCTTCTAAATTCAGGATCTGCCTCAACTAATGCACTTTTTGGAGTAACTAAAAAAGTAACTCTTGCTTTTGGCAGAGTTTGTTCAAAAAAAGCCTTTAACAAATAACCTTGTGGAGACATGCCTGTCATTGGCAAGAAAACATGGAGTTTTTCACCTTTTGTTTTAAAGATATTAAAACCATATTTATTTTCAAATGCATGTTTAAATTTTATAAGTCTTGTATCGTAATCTGAAAGATATGGCTTATTGTATATTACAGGTTTTACTGGTTTTATTTTCTTTCTAGGCATCTTTTTGGTTAGGCTTTTGGAATACTTGCCTTCAAATAATGGTTCTTTTGGTTTGCTTAAAAGTGTTTTACTAAAATTAGAAACTTGTGATTTGTTGATTATTATTGGTTTTGCTGGTTTTATTTTTCTTCTAGATAATTTTGGTTTTAAGATGGTCATAATAAAACATCATATTAGCATAGAACTTAAATAGAACTTTATTATACAATCTTTACTTAGAGTATACTCGATATAGATTGGAACATCTTCTGCAAGTTTGATTAATAGCACTTTGTCATTGTCCATAGACTTAACTATGTTTTTCAAAAAAGATAGAGAAAACTTAGCAGAGAAATTTTTCTTAGTTTTTAATTTTATCTCTGGAAGCGTGGTCTTTATGTTTCCTTTCTCTCCTTTTGCCTCAATCATTAGCTTTCCATCATTTATCTTAAAAAGAATTGTTGATGCCACAAGATTAATGTCTGTTATTATTTCTTTTAGAAGTCCTGCTGTAATATTAAATTCTGCCTCATATTTTATCTCAGGAAGATTAATGTCTTGTTCAGAAAGATCAAGAAAAGACATGTAGAATTTTCTTTCTATTTTACCAAGCAAATGAATATCTAGCCCTTGTTCTTTAAGGTTTAGTTGTAGCTTGTCTTCAGCAAATGAACGAGAAAGCATGTTTTTTAGTTCTTGGATATTAAGACCTACAAGGCTTGGTTCTACAGCATAGGTATCAAATGCCTTTTTTGACATAAAAAAGTCAACTAGAAGAATCTGGGTCTTATCTATTGCCTTGATATAGATCCCTTCATCTTTAAACCTAACATTTGTTTCCTGAATTAACGGAGTAATGGTTTCCAAGCTTTTAGTAAGCATATTTGTATTTTTTGTAGATATCATAATTATTCACTATATTAGAATAAACAACAATTATTTTAAAAAGGTAATTATAATATTTTAAAAATATAAAGAAAAAAATTATTGACTATATCTTCTAATCCGCTCAGGAAATATTCTTGATAATTCTGATGCTGTGTATGCCTTTGATAATTCTGGGCCATATTCTCTATATAATGCGTTTTTTTGGTTAAGACTTAATCCAGAAAATATATCTTCAAGCTGATATTTTTTTATAACTGCTTTTATTCCGCCTTCTGCTTTAATTACATTATGCCCATAATTCCTTAAGGCTTCATTAAACCCAAATACTTTAACTAAGCCTTTATAGCCCTTAAAATAACGAGCAACTTCTGCGTGGGAGCCACCTGCAAATCTTATAACAGATTCTAATGAACCTGGTGCAATGCCTTTTGAACCAACTTTGTTAATTTCCATACTTTTTCTAAATCCTTTTAATCCGCCTTTGTTTTTAACTAAATAATCTAACAATGGTTTTGCGCCAAAAACACCAGCGATCTCTTTAGGTGTTCTTTTTTTGATTATTTCTGTTATATTTCCATAAGCATTAATAACTTTTTGTTTGCCATAAACACTAGCCAACTCATTTAAAGGATAATGATCACGTACATCTTTTAATTTTACTACACTCTCTTTGTTTTTATTTTTTATTTTTTTTAAATCTTTTAAAGTTATTCCTTCTTCTAAAAAATAACCTCTTGGATTATCCACCCATTTTAATATGTTAATTAATTCTGATTTCGTGTAATTTGGTTTTGTTACTTTTTGTGAGGATTTTCTTAATCTTATGCGCCCATCTGGTGTTTTCTCCACCATGCTAGATGCAAATAGTCTTCCTTTATTACTAGCGGTAAATTTCGCATTTTGTGTTTTTACTTGTGGCCTTTTTGGTTTTGGCTTAATTATTCTCATTATAATCATCTCTTTTAATTTTTAATTATTTTTGTTATTTAATATCAAAATATGTGTATAATTATTTATAAATATAACATTAATTAAAATAAATAGATATTTAAAAAAGAAAACACAACAAGTATTTATAATATCTTTTGTTTATCATATTAATAGAAATTGGGGAGTAGGATAAATATGGCTTATATTAGCTTGCTTGACCTTGTTACTTCTGAGATTGTTGGCCCATCTAGTTCTCATACTGCTGGTGTAATGAAAATCGGCCTTAAAGTGCATAGTAAAGTAAAAGATATCAAAGCAATAAAAATTGTTTTATATAACTCACTTGCTGATACAGGGGATGCACACATGACAAAAAGTGCGCTAGTTGCTGGATTATTGGGATTTGAAGAAACAGACCCAAAAATACCTTTTTCTTTTGAATTTGCTTATAAAAAAGGAATAAAGATTGAATGGCATCATCATATTAATGAAAATTATCACCCAAACACTGTGTTTCTTGCTGTAACAAACAAGGAAAATATAACTAGATATTTTAGAGGTAGCTCTGTTGGTGGCGGGAGAATTAAATTTAATGAGGTTGCATCATTATGACAGAGTACATACTTAGAAATATTGTAAAACTCGCAAAAGAAAGAAAAACAACAATTGCAGAGATCGTAAAAGAAGATGAAAGAACTAGCTTTAAAAGAAGCGATAAAGAAATCTCAAATAAGCTAAATAATTCTATAAATACCTTTAAAAGAGGAATAAACTCAGGACTTAAAGGCCATTATAAATTCAAGAACCTGATGTTCTCCTCTGATTCCATTAAGATGGCCAACAAGAAAACAAGGATCTTAGGAAACACTCTTCACAAAGCTTGTGTTTTTGCATTAGCAATTACTGAAAATAACCTTAATATGGGAACAGTTATTGCTTGCCCAACAGCAGGCTCTTCGGGAATAGTGCCTGGCTGTATCATTGCTGTTGCTCAGGACTATAATTGTTCTGAGAAAGATATTCAAAATGCACTTCTAACAGCTGCAGCAATAGAGCTATCAATTATTAAAAATGCATCAATCTCTGGGGCCGTACATGGTTGCCAAGCAGAATGTGGTTCTGCAGTTGCAATGGCAGCAGGAGCAATCATTCATCTTCTTTACAAAGACAACACTAACCCAGAGATGGTTGAAAACGCAGCTGCACTTGCATTAAAAAATATGCTTGGCCTTGTTTGTGATCCTGTGGCAGGTATTGTTTCAGTGCCTTGCAGAAAAAGAAACGCGACAAGTGTGGGTGTTGCTTTTATTGCAGCACAGATGGCATTGTCTGGAATCAAATCTTATATCCCATTTGATGAAGTTGCAAGCGCAATGGATGAGATAGGAAAAAGAATGGATGAAGAACTAAAAGAAACAGCAAGAGGAGGACTTGCAAACACAAGAACAGGAAAGAAATGGGAAACAAAGAAAAATAAATTTCTTGAAATTGCCTCCAAAAATAAACAAAGCTTTGCAGATGTTTTGAAAAACACAAAAAGCAAAGATAAAAAAATCTAAGGCTATTTTAATACTTTCTTTAGTTATATTATATTATGAAGAGCTTTTTTGATAAACACACTCCAAAAAGCCTTGATGAAGTTGTTGGAAATAGGCCTGCAATAGAAGCCATAAGACGATGGAGTGAAAATTATGATAAACCTTTATTTATCTATGGGGCTCCGGGTGTTGGAAAAACGCTTGTTGCTAATCTCTTGGCTAAAGAAAAAAAATGGACAACACTGACAACAGATGCTTCTGACTTGAGAGATAAGGAAAGCACAAAAAACTTACTTAATGCAGCTTGCACAACAAATACTCTTTTTGGAACTACAAGGCTTGTGTTAATTGACGAGATTGATTCTGTTTCTGACAAGAGAGGTGGAGAAGACTATGGTTTTTTTACAGAGCTAGACAAAATACTTGATAAATCCAAACAGCCAATCATCATTATTGCTAATGACCCTTATGAAAATAAAAAATTACGACCTATTTTTGAAAAATGTGAGAAAATAAAGTTTGACTTGCCACCAAAACCATCAATTCTAAAATTTGCTAAGGGCATTTGTGATAAAGAAGATATTGATTATGATCTTGTAGCATTAAACAGAATTGTTGAAAATGCAAGTAATGATGTTAGAGCAACAATGATTGATATTTTTACTCTTTCTTTTGATAAGAAGATGACCCTTGAAGACACGGAATCGCTTGGCGATAGGAAGAAAGACGAAGATGTTTTTAAGGTGTTACAGAAAATTTTCTATCCTAAGGACTTTTATGAAACTAGAAATGTTATTGATACCCTAAATATCAACTGGGACTTGTTAATGCTTTGGGTAGAAGAAAACATTCCTAGACAATACAAGAACACAAACAATCTTAATCGCGCATTTGATAATCTAAGCAAAGCAGACATTAATTATGCAAGGATCAGAGGAAGTAACTGGGTTCTTTTAAAGTATGTTTTTGACTACTTGACAGTTGGAGTCGCATATTCCAAGAAAGACAGAGAAATAAGTGGAGGGTATACTCCATTTCAGTTCCCAAGAGTTATGAGGATGTATACTACAAAAAACAAGACATTGCAAAAGTCAGTTGTAGAAAAAATGAAAGAAAAAATACATTGCTCTAAGAGAATTATCTTAAGAGACTATTTGCCATTTTTGTTAATAATTGCAAAAACAAACAAATGCACTACAGACCTTATAAAACACTTTGGTTTCACGCTTGAGGAAATGAAATATCTTGGAGCAAAGATCACTGAAAAACAATATAAGAAAATAATGGAGTAAACATGCCACCAAGACCTAGAACTGTGAGACCAAGAGCCAGAAGAAGACCAATTAAGGTTGTTGAAAAAGCAATTAGTGAAAACCCAAATCTAGAACATGCTTTTATAAAAAGAAGCAGATGCCAAATGAAAAATGTTACTCAAAATAAAGGAAATAAATCTGTATATCTTGATATAGAAAAAACTATAAATTATATAAAGAAAACAGAAAGTAAAGGTGGCACAATCTATTTTGCACACACACATCCAAAAACAGACCCTATTTCTTTGATGCCAAGTATTACAGATCTGGTTTTGTCAAAAAACTCAAATGTAATTTATATAAATGAAGGCAAAAAGATTAGTGGGCAAGTGCAATATCATGTACGCCCTAAATATGAAACATCTTTTAAAAATTTTCAAAAAAAGGCAGGTAAAACTTTTAATCAGTTATCAAAAATCTTTGAACAACAAAATTTGACTTATGAACAACAATTTACTTTTCAAGCAAGTATTTCAAAAATTGTTTTTATAAATGAATTATTAAGTAAAGCAGAAGGTAGAAAAAATTTAGAAAAAGAAAAACCAATTCTTAATCACACAAAATATAATGTTGAACTTATGGTATTTTGTTTAGAAAATGGCTTGTTCAATCCAATTGAAATATTAAATTTTTTAAAATATAAACATTTATTTAATAGCAATAAAAGCAGAATAGAGATGTATGAATTATTAGGGATACAACTTAAATTTGTAGCAAATAAACATGAAGGATTTAGGTTTGATCCTAACACTATAGAATTTATAAGAAAATGATTAAACATGGCAAAAAACATAAGAATCGCAATTCTGGATAAAGACAAATGTCAACCAAAAAACTGCAATTATCTTTGTAAGAGGCTTTGTCCAGGTGTGCGAATGAACGAAGAAACAATAATTGTTGAGCCACAAAATATCTTTCCAATTATTGATGAGACATTATGTACTGGTTGTGGGATATGCCAGAACAGGTGCCCAGAAAAAGCAATATCAATCATTAATATTGGAATGGAACTAGACAACCCACTTCATCAATATGGGAAAAACATGTTTAGGCTTTTTTCTTTACCAACAATAGAGAAAGGGTTTATTACTGGTGTTATTGGAAGAAATGGTGCTGGAAAAACAACAGCCATTAATATATTATCAGGGAATCTAGTTCCTAATTTTGGGGATTACTCTAAACAGGGTGATAAAGAAAAAGTGCTAGAGTATTTCAGAGGCAAAGCAATACAACAGCATTTTGAGGATCTAAGAGACAACAAAACAACAATTGCTTACAAGATACAAAAGGTAGAAGACATCCCAAAAGTCTATAACAAAAAAATAGGCGAACTTATAAATGGGATCTCAAAAGATAAAGATTATAAAGCACAAGTAATAAAAGAACTAGAGCTTGAAAAGCTACTTGAAAAAACACCAAAGGAAATTTCTGGTGGGGAACTGCAAAGAGTCGCAATAGCCTCTACTCTGTTAAAAAATGCCAATCTTTATTTCTTTGATGAGTATTCTACATTTTTAGATATCAAGCAAAGATTTAGAATTGCAAAAATCCTAAGAGAAAAGATAAATGAAAAAAACTCTATGCTTATGATAGAACACGATCTTGCAATATTAGATTACCTGAGCGACTTTGTGCATGTGTTCTTTGGACAGAAACAAGCATATGGTATATCTTCTAACAAAAAAACCACAAAGAAAGGAATAAACGAATTTTTAGATGGCTTTTTAAAAGAAGAAAATATCAGAATCAGGACTAACGCCATAACCTTTGTCTCCACACAAGACAAAAGCATAACAAAAAGACTTTTGTTTTTTGAATATCCATCATTTACTAAAAAATTAGGAAACTTCAAGCTTGAAGCAACAGGAGCAAGAGTAAACAAAGGCGAAGTAATCGGAATACTTGGTGCAAATGCAATTGGCAAAACCACATTTATCAAAACTCTTGCTGGCCTAGAAAAATCAGAAGAGAATAATGTTGATCTAAATCTAAAAATATCATACAAGCCACAATATATTGACTTAGACCAAGAGATGATTGTCAGAGATTTGTTTAGTGGAAAAGAAATAGATCAAGAAATCTTTGCTATGGAACTAAAAAGACAATTTGATTTAGAAAGTTTATTTAATCAAAAGATTGAAGAGCTTAGTGGTGGAGAATTACAAAAAGTTGCAATAGCTTATTGTCTATCAAAGAATGCAGACATCTACTTGATAGATGAGCCTAGTGCTTTCTTGGATGTTGAGCTAAGGCTTGTTGTTTCTACAGCTATAAAAAATATTATCACAAAGACAGAAAAATGTGCGTTTGTTGTTGATCACGATCTTCTTCTATTAGATTATATCTCTGATAGAATGCTTTTGTTTGATGGTGTTGCAGGGGAGAAGGGCTTTGTAAAAGGCATTACTGACATACAAGATGCTTTTAATAGTTTTTTAAAAAATGAAAACATGACCTTTAGACAAGATCCTGAGACTAAAAGACCAAGAGCAAACAAGCCAGGCTCACAAAAAGACCAAGAACAAAAAAAAGAAAATAAATATTACTTTACTACCTAAGGATAACTTAGATTATAATCTACTTGAATTTCTGAAGGGTTATAAAGATTATCAGAAACAGTTACATGACAAATATTACCACTAGAAGTAGCACTAACTGTTTTATTAAAAGCCATTCTTTTCTTAACATATGTTGTGGTGTTGCCATTGTTCTTAAGGCAAGTAACTTCTGCAGTTCCAGAATATGGATTTGAACCGCTACCAGAAACAACAACATTACAATCATTTCCTATTGCCCGATAATCATTTTGAAGATTATTGACATAATTTTGAACCTGTGAGTAACTTACTGAACAACCACTATGAGAGCCATCAGCTAGAGCATCAGCAATCGCTTGATCTGTCAATAACAAAAGATCATTTGCCTGAGCTTGAGCACTATAGGTAACAATAGCTGAATGATGCGTTGTTGCAGGAAGCATCAAGGTAAGCATCACTAAAATAAAAACCAATTCAAATAAACCTTTGCGTGCCATAATCCTCACAATATATTTTTATTTCTCTTGGTGATTGACTTTTATCAGGTTTGTTAGCATCATAAACCATTCTTCTTACACACCATTTATTAGAAACTTCAGGGTTAACATTTCCATCTCCTGATACATATTTTGTTGCCATCTTATCAATCACAGAGGTTGTCTGCTTATAGACTGGACGATGAAAAGTATAATTAATAAGGCCCATAAATAAAACAAACAACATAACAAAATAAAGAGCAGTAACACTAAATATAAATGCTTTTGATTTCATTAACTTGCCCTCCATACATTTAATGTTATTTGTGATGTGGCTGGATCTGTAGATTGGTTTGTTACATAATTTACATAGGTGTTTTTGTTTAAATCATTTGTACAGGTAACAACAGGAAATTGGATTGTGTAAGATGGGCCGCCAAATACTGTTGTTTGACAACCAGTAACTGATACACCTGTAACTTGGCAATTATAATCTAAGGGTATTCCAAGATCTGCTTTTGTTATCGTGGTTGTGGTATTAATGGTTCCGGGAATATAAAATGAATTTTGTAAATCTTTGACTTTACAATTAATCTTTGGATTATTCAAAAACTTTTGATGTGCTAAAGATCCGACACTTGTTAACTCTTCTGTCCTACTATCAACATTTGTTTTGTAGATGTCAGTTTCTACAAACTTTATTAACAAGAAAAACATAAGTATAATTATAACTACTGCAAATAGCACATCTAATAACATTACTTGTCCTTTTCTTGTATCCATCATATTTGCTTACACTCTATTTTTGTTGAAGGCTTATTGCATATGATTGTCTCCCCACAACTTATTATTCCAGAAATATTAAAATCATCTTTTGGAAGATTAACATCCATATCTGTGTGGATATTTGAATAGTCAGTTTGAACAATCAACATTTGAGTATCTAGGTTTATATCTACAAAACAAGAGGTTATTTTCTTGCTAGCAATTGTTATTGTTGGTAAACGATAGGTTGCATTATAATCTACTATGTTAGTATCTGCCAAAATGTTCTTTTGTGCCTCTAAAAATTCATTAACAGAAAGAGCAATTGTTAGCTCTTGCTCTTTTATCTTGTTTATCTCTAAAGAATAAACTGCTTGTTCTGCTAAATTATTATAAACATAGATAAAGGTAATCAAAAAAATAATAATTATTAGAACCTCTATTGAGAGTTGACCTTTTTTAGTAAACATATACTAAAAAGAAAGAAAGGAATAGTTTTAAAACCATTCTTTTTTATTAAAAAACTAGATAAGGGTTGTTGCAATAACCTCTATTTCGTTTACTCCAGAAATTCCTTTTAAAAAACTCTCTAGCTTTTCTAAAAGGCCACCTATTTTGTCAGAAAAAACATAAGAAACCTTGACTACTGATAAGCCAAAACCAATAGGTTCTAGGTCAACAGTATTAAGTTTAAACTCTGTTCCAGGAGAGTTGTTTTTAATAAATTCCTGAATTTTTTCTGTGTCTTCTATTTCCTCAGGAAATAGTTTATAGACAGTTAATATATCTCCCATATTATTTCACCTTTATGGCCCAATAAACCCACATTCTTTACATCTATAGGTCTTTGATGTGGTTTTACATCTTGTACATCTTATGATTTTGCTTTTATTACAAGATGGGCATTTAAATTGCGTAAAGTTTAATGTAACTTCTTTGTTACAACATGTACATTTATCCATTTGTTAAACACTCCTTTTTCTATAATTTATTTAAAATTATTATTTTAAAAAACGAATAATTTAAAGTATTACTTATACTATAAATATTATAGAAAGAATATTTTTATAAATGGGTTTGTAGCATAGTCTGGATAGTGCAGCTGGCTTCGGACCTGCAGACGGGGGTTCAAATCCTCCCAAACCCGCTAAATTACAAAAAGTTCTCTCTTGGATAAAAGAAGTCTGTAAAGTATGGCATAATCTCTGTGTTCTTTGTGTATAACTTTATAATATCCTGTTCTACAAAGACTTCGTATTTTATATCAAAATGAAGATGAGCAAAATCATCAATAACATCTTTTATCTCAACAAATCTTCTTGACTTTATGCAATACCATCTTTCATCTTTTATAAAAGGGCCATAGATTGCTTTTGAGTTTTCTATAAATTTCTCTGAGTTAGTTATGTCGCTAACATAAGGCCCTATCGCTTTTTCAAATTTAGGAAGAGTGAGCATATCTGTCATAAGAATAATATAGGCATATTTTGATTTTTCTTCAAAGTAGATATTTGATTTTAAAATAGAAAATTTTTGATTTTCAAGATGAGCAGAAAGCTTTGTTAAATATTTTCTTAGCTTTGACCAAACAATATCCTTGACCAGCCCATCAACATCAAACTCAATTGTTGTTAATGGAGCATTATTAACCCAAGTAACCAACTGATGATAGGTTTGAGCCTTATTCTTGTTAGAGAAAAACTCAGTTGTTGGATTTGTTAAAAATGCTCTAGATGCAGCAATAAACCTTGATAACGTAGTCATGCTTACAGCACTTGCCACATTCCTTTTTTTATCAACAGGGTCAATCATAACAAACGCATCATCAAATGACCCTAGACAATCTATGTCCTCAGAAGCAAGAACTAACCTTACTGGTGTTTGCCAATTAGCCACACGCTCTAAGGTTTTTATGAAATCGCCATAATAAAGAATCAAAAGCTCACAAAGATAGCCGGAAAAACCTTGATATTGAGGATCTGCGCCATAACAACCAATATATCTTAAAAAATACTTTAAAAGTCTAACTTCATCTTTCTTTGTCTCTTTCATGTTTTTAAGAATATACGCTTGATGGAAAGGTGTCCTATCAACTGAAGAAATCATCTCGTCTGTTGAGTCAATCTTATATGCAGGAACCAAATCTATCTTGTAGCCATCAATAACTCCTCTAACATATGGGTGCTCAGAATAGACCTTCTCTGAGAAATAGCCTTTAAAGAAATTTTGGCCAATCTCTAATGCCTCTTTTGTGAATTCTTCTTTAGATATATCTTTTGGATATAAGACAAAAATATCAAAATCCTTTGTTTCTTTTAGATTAGTATTTCTTGCTGCAGAACCTGCAAGAATAACATCTAGGTGTTTGCCTGGCAGACCTTTTGCTCTCTTTATTAATTTGTCTGTAAATGTCTTTTCTTTAAGTATTTGTGTGTCTGTTGGCTTTATTAGGCTTAATATTTTTTTCTTTGTGTCTTTATAAGTGCTTATCTTTGACTTGTCTATCCCTACATACATAAAAATCAGTTTTTCTTTTTTATTTAACATATAAATTAACAACAAAGATATTATAAATCTAATCTAGGCTTTGTGTTTTTAAGTATTGTGTAGCACAATATATTTATGTCACTTAAAGAAATAATTATTAGAGAAATAAGAAAAATAAAAACAGAAATTGTCTCGCCATTGGCTATACAGGTGCCTGAAGGACTAAAACAATTCTCTGCTCTTATACTTGAAGAACTAAAAGACTACTCCCCTGCTCTTTTTGTTGATCCTTGCTATGGTGCTTGCGATATCAAGTTTAAAGAAGCAAAAGAATTAGGATGTAAAACACTAATTCATTTTGGGCACAGACAATTACCTAGGCTAAAAACAACAAGGGCATTAAAGATTATTTATGTGCCATTAGACTTTGAATATTCTAATGAACAAATAGATTTCATTGTTTCTGAAATAAAAAAACTAGAACTTAAGAAAATCTCGCTTGTTACAACTGTGCAATATCTTTCAAATATCCCTCTAATCAAAGAAAAACTAAAAAAAGAAAACATAAGTGTGCTGGAATCTAAGAAAACAAAAAGACTGCAAGAGCACCAGATACTTGGTTGCGATTGTTCTAATCTTTGTGATTTTGTAAATCCTATTGTTTTTGTTGGAGATGGAAGGTTTCATATAAACAACGTCTCTTACAATCACAGAAAACAAGATGTATACCTAATCAACCCACTTATTGGGCAATCTGAAAAAATAATATATGATGAGATGTTTTTAAGACAAAGATATGCTGCAATTGCTAGGGCTCTTGAATGCAGGTCTTTTGGAATACTTGTAAGTAGCAAACCTGGGCAAAACAGACTAAAGCTTGCAAAGAAAATAAAAGCACAACTAGAAAAACAAGGAAAAATCGCTAACATACTAGTAAGCGACTATATTTCTGAAAATTATCTTCTTGGCATAGATGTTGATTGTTATGTTAATACTGCTTGTCCTAGAATAGCATATGATGACTTTAATAGCTTTAAAAAGCCAATCCTTTCTGCTACAGAAATTGAACAAATATTTAATATAAAAAAAGAAATAAAAATAGACCAAATAAACTAGTTATTTGAATCTTCTAAATTATTATAATCTGGTGAGTTTGTATCTTTTTCAGAATTACTAATTATAACATCTGCTAATTTATTTTTTAGGTTTTCAACTCGCGATAATACTTCATCTATATCTGGATAATTTGCACTTAATAAAAGATAAGTTGAAACTAATAAATCGTTTTCAGATCTAGAATTGATTATAACTTTCTTTTCTAAAGGATAGATATCAACTCTTGATTCTTTAAGATTAGAATTTGGAGTGTTGATTACTAGCTTTGATTCTATTTGTGAAAATAAGGCTTCACACTCAGAAGCATTTAGATCAACACTTGTAAGGTTATCCCCATAATTTGTTGAGCATTTTATTATTAAAGAATCTTTATCAATACGGTTGTTAATATTGATTGTGTTTTTATCCTTAAAAACAAAGACTGTGGTTGCTAGAATTGATGACTCTAATAAAGGATTTATAGTGCCTTGATAGGTATCAACTAAATTTGTAGATATTGCAACTTGATTAGAATCAAAAGTTACTTGCAAAGCTTCTTTAATTGGCATATCTTTAGAATAAAAATTAATGCCTTTCTCCGTTTCTTTGAAATCAAATTTTGTGTTTTGGTAATATGTATAGGCTTTAAAAGCTATAAACCCAACAATAAGTGCTATAAAAAGAGCCACTACAAAAATAGATAATTTCTTGTTTGCTTTTTTTATGTTTGCTTTTTTTTGAATCTCTCTAACACTTTGTGTTCTGGCTTCAGATAACGCTCTTACCATATTTTTTCACATATTTTTTTTATATTGTCTTTTATATTATCGTTTATTTTTACTTTTGTATATTTGATGTTTTTAGAATCAAAGATTTCAGAGATATAGCCATGTTCTTGACAAAAGATGTTTTCTTCTATCTTAACAGGACCATAACCTCTTTTCTTTAGTCTTTCATAGATCAGCTTTTTATTTGCTGTTAGTAATATTATTTTATCAAAACACTTTAGATTACTTTTAGAAAGCTCACACCATATGTGACCTTCAAAGATAAGGTTGTCTTTTGATTTTAGGTAATTTGAAATTGATTTGTTTAGGTCACCAATGCTTACGACATATTCCTTGTTGCTTTCTATTACTTCAAAATTACCAAGATTGTTTTTTTTACAATATTCTTTATCATTTATTACTTTGTATTTTTTTTGTTTTCCAAGTTCTTTGGAAATCTCTGACTTGCCAACACCAGGTATCCCTGAAATTAAAATTTTCATAATAATCTATCTTAATCTTATGCTTTCTAAATCTTGAATTGCCTTTGCATCAACATTGTGTTTTCTGCTAATGTGATTTGCAAACTCTTGACAAGAATCTCCATGATTAACCAAAATGGTTTTTGGCATAGGCTTTAACATATTTAAGAAATTTAATAGCTCTGCTCTATAAGAGTGACCACTAAAAGAATCAACAGTTTCTATTCTCATATTGATTTCTAGATTTTTATTTTTTCCATCTTCAACAACAGGCATAGATTTTAGGCCTTTTTGTATCTTGTAACCAAGGGTGTTTCTTGCTTGATAACCTACAAACACCAAGGTGTTGTTAGGGTCACTTGCAAACCTCTGGAAATATTTCAGAGATGGCCCACCTGTTAGCATTCCAGAAGATGCCAAAATAACTGTGCCAGGAGTTATCAACTCTTCGCCTTCCTTTGCGTCATCAACAGTTACAAAGATATCTGAAAGGAATGGGGAATTGTTTTGTAGAACTCTTGTCTTAATATTTTTCTTTAAATATTCTGGGTAAACTGTGTGAATTGCAGAAGCTTGTCTTGTCATTCCATCTACAAGAATCTTTGAGGCCTTTAGTTTACCTTGTCTGTAGTATTCTTCAAGAATAATCATTGCCTCTTGTGCTCTACCAACAGAGAAGACAGGAATCAAAGTAATCCCTCCTTTTTCTGTAGTCTCATTAATTACATCGATAAGGTTTGCCTCAGAATGCATTCTTGATGGTGTAACGTCCTTGCCACCATATGTGCTTTCCATAATCATAGATTCTAGTCTTGGGTAGTTAATGTCCATATTATTGAATAACCTTGTAAAGCCAAACTTGAAATCGCCTGTATAAACTAGATTTTGTTTGCCTTCACCAATATGTAAATGAACAGAAGCAGAACCTAAAATGTGTGCAGCATCATGGAAAGTTAATCTAATTCCTGGGGCAATATCTGTTACTTCTCTATAGTCTCTAGTTATTGTGTGCTTGATTACTTCTTTAACATGCTCTTCCAAGTAAGGAGGTTCTCTTCCACTTTTAACAGCAACATCAATCAAATCAAATTGAAGTAATGCCATCAAGTCCCTTGTTGGCTCTGTACAATAGACTGGGCCACTATAGCCTGCTTTGAAAAGATATGGTAGAAAACCACAATGGTCAATATGAGCATGACCTATAATTACAGCATCAAGCTCATCTAAAGGAAATCTTAAAACGTCAAGGTATGGTGCTTCTTCATTTTTATCAGAAGCATTAACCCCACAATCTAAAAGAATCTTTGTGTCTGGAGTTTCTAAAAGAATACAGCTTCTTCCAACCTCTCTAAAACCACCAAGAGCAGTTACTCTTATCCAATCATTATTGCTTACTGGTGGGCTGTAAATGGTGTTTGCCACAGACTTTAAGAAGGCCTTTCTTTCTGAGCTACTTTTTAACAAAGTTAATCTTACTCTTTTTAGAATTTCAGAAGGCTCTGTTGGTGCTCTTATAATTCTTGGTATCCAGCCTGTTTTTTTAATGATTTCTCTTGATATTGAACCTTGCTTACCAATAACAACACCAGGTTTTATTGCCTCAATTACTACTTCGCTAAAATATGAATCAAAAAATGTGCTTTTGACATCAGCATCTTCAGGAACAATCTCTTTAATTATTTTTAGTGCTTCTGCGGGATCCAGCAATATGCTTTTTTCAGACCTGATATTTATTCTTTTTTTTAAGCTTTCAGCAAGCTCTCCAATTATTGATTTCTCTTCAAAAAAAATAAGTGGAGTATCTGTGTAGATGCCTATTTCTGGGCCTTCGGCTTCTATCTTAGATACATTTATTTTTTTCTTGGCTAGAAATTTTTCTATATAGTCTTTGATAGTTTTGAATTCGTCTTCCATAATATTTTCCTGTTTTTAAAACTAGTTTTTAAATTAAAAAAAAGAAATTAATTGTATTTGACAATTGGTAATTCTTCTATACGGTCTTTTTTTACAACAACGATCTTTATTCCTTGCCCGCCTGTGTAAATATCCCTTTTCTTTGCTGAAGAGATTGCTTCTTTTGCAAGCTTTATTGCTTCATCGGTTGTTAGTCCTTTTTTAAAGTTTCTATCAAGAGCACTTAATGCTAGTTCTGAGCCAGAACCAGAATATGAGAAATCCTTTTCTTCAACTATTCCTCCTGCTATGTCTATGTTGTAAAGCGCCAAGCCACCTACAGAACCTGCAAGAATAAATTGAGTAACATATGGAACCATCTTATTAGCATTTAGGATGTTTGAAAGAAGAGTTGCACAAGCCTTTGTTGTCATAGGCGTCTTGCGTTCTAACTCAAAAAGATTTGCTTGAACTTTTAGAAACCTTACTAAGACTAATGCATCACCAACAGAACCTGCAATCGTTACTGCAAGTTGATCATTAATGTTGTAGATTTTTGTCATCTCTGTATTTGATTGCAGATTACCCATAGTTGCTTGCATGTCAGCAGCAAGAACTATTGAATCCTTTGCAACAATAGCAACTGTTGTTGTACCGGTCTTATATGTTTCCAAAATCTCTCTGCCCCCTTTATTGTTTTTTCTTCTCATAGTTTTCTATAAAATGTACATTTTCAAAATTACAAGTGTCAAAAACAGACTGTATGAAAATGTATTTTATGTATTCAATTTCCTTAGGCATTGCGCCAGGAATTATTAACTCTAAGATTTTATCTTTAACTTGGACTTTTGTTTTGTCTTTAGGCATAAAGAAAAAATACTTATCAAATAATGCCTTTGATTTCTCTGAATCGTTTACACAAACATTCTTTAAAGTAATCTTATAATCAAGATCTCTGCCAGCAAACTCGTGGTTAAGATCAATTTGCACTCTTCCTCCAGAAACATTTAGGACCTTTGCTTGGCGATTACCAAGATTGATAAACATTCCAGGCTTTGGGTCTATATTTTCTTTTTTGAAATCTGCTAATGGTAATAATTGTATAAGTTTAGGGTCTCTTTCGCCAAATGCTTTTTCTTTAGTTACTGAAAATTCTTTTGTTTTGCCAATCTCTAAATCCTTGATGTTTTCTTCAACAGCTTTTAGGAGCTCACCCTTACCAAAAACCACAACTAATGGTTTATATTGTATTTTTGGATCATAGATGTTTGCTTCTTTTGCTATGTCCTCGTGTGTTGTGTCAAGAACAGAATTAGTGTTTTTATCTTTGATTATTAAATCTAACTCAATTATGTCGTTGTTGTTTATCATTTTTATCTCCTCTTATAAATGCCTTAATAAATTATTATTGCTTTTTTGTTTTTTAAAAGATGCCATTCGCATAATCATTTTTTTAGAAATTCGTGATTTTATTTAAATAGTATATAATATAGGAAACAATTATATTATAAAGCTTATCTTTGCAGGAAATGAAATTAATATTTCTCTCAATGCCAAAGTTAAAAATTCAGTATTTCTCTCACTGACAATGAGAAAAATTAGAGACCCGCTTGATAAGCCATTTACTCTAATAACCATTTCCACAAAGGGACAAACTTAATGGTTTTATTCTTTATCTTTTCTTCTTTGTCTAAATTATTATTAATTATTATTAAATTATTACATTTTAGTTCCTTACTTGCCTCCATTAAAGACTTTGTCTCTCTTTCTAAAGTATTCAAATTATCTAAATCATAACAAACTTGTATTAAGGAAACAACCTTTGTTTTTTCAAAAACTAAAAAATCAACCTCTAAATTGCTTTTTGTTGTATAATAATAGACATCTGCATTTCTTCTTTTTAGTTCAATAAAAACAAGATTTTCATAAAGTTTGCCTAAATCTTTAGAAAACTTAAATGAAATCGCATTGAGTAACCCGTTATCAATAACATATAACTTTTTTAGAGAATTAATTTGCTTTTTAAAAGAATAATCAAACTTGTTTAGCTCAAATACTAGATAAGATTTTTCCAAATTAGAAATATATTCCTTTATTGTTTTATCTGAAAAACCTAGGTGCGCACTTAATTTATTATAGGAATATTTGTGAGTAATGTTGTTTAGCAAATAATTGGATAACTTTTCTAAAATGTTAGTGTCTTTTATATTAAATCTTGGAACTATGTCTAAATATAGTATGTTTTTATAATAATTAAATAATAGCTCTTTATTTATTTTTTTGTTTTTATTAATTACAATTTCTGGAAAACCGCCTTCTTGTAAATAATTATCTATTTCTTTTTTTATTTTTAATTTGTTTTTTATTTTTTCTTTATTTGAAGAAAAAGGTATGCCTTTATAAGATAAAAATTCTTTAAAATCAAATGGAAAAATTGTAAAAGAAATTGAGCGGCCAGAGAGTAATGTGGAAAATTCTTGACTTAAAAGCCAAGCATTTGAACCAGTAATTATAAACTTTACATTGTCAGTCTCATATCGTGATTTTACAAAAACCTGCCAATTTTTAAAAAATTGTATTTCATCTAAAAGAAGGTATCGTTTTGTATCTTTTTTTATGTTGTTAAGTTCTAGGAACTCTTTGTATATAATATCTAAATATTTGGGATCATTTTTGTACTTTTCAAAATGCGGGGATTCTAAGTTTAGATAAAGTATATTTTTGGGGTTTATTTTTTTTGTATTTATTAAATAATTTAATGACTCTTTAAGTAATGTGCTTTTTCCACTTCTTCTTATACCTGTTATCACAATTATTTGTCTCAAGTCTAGAGCAGAAGTGACTGTTTTTAATTTGCTTCTAACAATTAGATTTTCTTTAATTGTTAGTGGTTCTTCCCAAAATGGATTTTGTTCTAATAAAACTTCTTCAAACATATATTATATAAAGCAGATAAAGGTTTAAAAAGCATTCGGAATACATTACGAATAAAATGGCAATAATTCGGAATACATTACGAATCATTATGAAAAGACAAATGAAGGAAAGAAATAATCAAAATGAGACTTTGATCATCTTTAAATTTCAAATTTTGTTTCAGCTTCTATAAATAAAAAACCATTGCATTATATTTATTTAATGACAAAGGAACTAATTTCTGAGATTTTAGAAACAAATGGATACCTATCACTAAATCCTGTTCAAAAAAAAGCAAGCGAGCATATTGGAAAAAACCTACTTGTTTGTGCTCCAACAGCTTCTGGAAAAACCACTATCTTTGAAATGTATCTTTTGTATTTTGCAGTAAGTAAAAAACAAAAAGTAATCTACATATCTCCACTTAAAGCACTAACCTTTGAACATTATCAGGACTTTAAAAAGAAATATTCTAAAAAACATGACTTGAGTTTTGGAATATCTACTGGAGACCTTGACAGCTCTTCTAAAAATCTCTCGAGCTATGATGTTTTGTTTTTGACATTTGAGAAGTTTGACTCTGTTTTAAGGCACGAGCCTGAATGGCTAAAAGATATTGGGTGTGTTTGTATTGATGAGATACATGAGCTTGGACAAGACAATCGTGGAACAACCTTAGAAGTTTTAATAACACAAATAAAGGTTAATTTTCCTAAAGTGGTTTTTCTAGGACTGTCAGCAACAATCGGCAATTCCCAAAGCCTTGCTAAATGGCTTGATGCAGAACTTGTCACTAGCAGTTACAGGCCAATACCACTAGATATTGGGATTAGCTATGCAAACAATATCTATTTTGATCAAAGAAAAATAGAACTTGCAGAAGTTTGTAAAGAAAATCTAGGTAACATCATCAACGACACACTTAAGATGAATAAACAACTTATTGTGTTTTGCAACTCACGAAGTAACACAATATCTTTTGCTACAAAATATAGAGAACTAGTTAAGAAATATCTTAATGAAAAAGAGACCCTAGAACTAAGAAAGATTGCCAAGGTTGCAGGAGATGCCTTAGAGACACCAACAAAGCAATGCCTTTCTCTATATTCTGATATCTTGTGTGGAACTGCATTTCATAATGCTGGACTTGTTTATAAGCAAAGACAAATAATTGAAGAAGAATTTAGAAACGGAAAAATAAAAGTGATTTTTGCAACCCCAACATTAGCTGCAGGAATTAATCTCCCTGCTTTTAGAGTTGTTATCACTACAGTTTATCGCTTCTCAAACGGCTCAATGGTTTTAATACCAGTTAATGAGTTTCATCAGATGACTGGAAGAGCAGGAAGGCCAAAATATGACAGTAAAGGCGAAGCAATAGTAATGGTTAATAAAGAAGGAGATATCCAGAGAGTTTATAACTCTTATGTGATTGCTCAACCAACAGACATAGAATCACAATTATCAAAAATTAATAATCTTAGAACACAGCTTTTGTCTATCATATTAATCAATAACCTAAAATCTATAACAGAAATAAATGCCTATATAGAAAAAACATTCTACCATTTTGTGTTTGGCGGAGATCAAGAGATAAAAGAAAATGTTCTGGAGATTGTTGATGAATTTTCTGACTTTGGGTTTATTGAAAAAAAAGGGGAGCAAATCAAGTTAACAGAAATTGGAAAGAGAGTTTGCCTTTTGTATATTGACCCTCTTTCAGCTAACAATATCTTAAAAGACTTAGAGATTAAAGAAAAGCAAAAAGACATTGAAGAACTTGAAAGAGTTTTTGTTATTGCCAATACTAGCGAATGTTACCCTTACTTGAGAGTCAAGAGAGAAAAGGAAGAAGAAGTTTTTGATGTTCTTGAAGAGCTAAAACCTAAGATTTACTTTGATTACGAAGATATTAATCTTTTAGAAAAAATAACATTAGCACAAATGCTGAAGGATTGGTTAAACGAAGTTACAGAAAATGACATTATCGAAAGATATGGCACCACTCCTGGGCAACTACAGGAATTTATAAATAAAGCAATCTGGATAAACCATTGCACACAAGAACTGATAAAAACCACAAAGAAAAGCCTAAAGCTCTATAAAGAATATTCTGATCTTGAACTAAGACTAAAATATGGAATTAAAAAAGAACTTTTGCCTTTAGTTGAACTTAGAAATATTGGAAGAGTAAGAGCAAGAAAGCTTTTTAATTCTGGAATAACAGGAATTGGAGATATCAAAAAGAACCCAGAAAAGTTTTTACAAATAATTGGAAGGGTTGGTCTTGAGGCTTTAAAAGAATTAAAGATTGAAATTCCAGAAAATTATCGCGACAAAAAAGAAGATAGCAAAATTTCAGATTTTTAAAACTAGCACCATCTTTTATCATCTGCTTCTGGCTTGATTAGCTCTCGTGCAAGGTTTGTTGCGTAGTTGCCCTTGTCAAGAGTAAAAGAAAGAGTCAAAGATAAAGATCCTGGAAACTCTTCCTGATTTTTAGAATCCTCTTCTATTGAAATTAATTTTAAATCATGAACAGGAACCCTTATTGAACGAAAGTCGCCCTTGCTTGAGAGAACCGAATGGTCTTTGTTATAAAAGTCGTTAAGGGTGATTCCTTCTTTGTCCAAGATATAATGAGAAATCTCGCCAGCAAGGCCTTCTTGTAATTTTGAAGAAAAGCCAAAAAGAGGTATCATTATTTCATCATTAACAACAACATCGCCATCTATCTTTTCTAGGCCACACCCTCTTTTTATTCTCTCATTTATTATTTCATTAAAAAGATATGATTGATATGCATGAATAAAAAGATACTGAATTGCTTTTGGTAATGCCTTGAATGCGCCAAGATAATTGTCCGGATTGTTTGCTAAAAAATTAAGCATTACTCTTTCATAGCCGGTGCCTGTTGGAAAATCATAAGCATGTTTCTTAAAATTTCTATCCTTATTTAGTTGTGCTCTGGCTTCTTGTAATTCTTTTGACTCAAGCTCTTGAGGTTCTGTTAAATACATCATTACTGCTTCTTCATATTTGTGCTGTAAAAGAAGCTTGCCAACCTTGTGAGTTATGTTTCTTGTTCCGCCAAATCTTTGCTCACCAAAATAATTGATTAAGCCCTGTTGGTTTATTTGCTTTTCAAAATCAAGGTATAGCTCTTTTAACTCATCTTTTGTTAGCCCTTGAATTTTCCTAAAAGTTAAAGTAAAACGATTTTGCTTTAAGTCACCAATATCTACTCTGTTCTTTGACCAAGAGGGGTTGTAAATCTTAATATTTTTAAAATAAAACTTTGATAGCCTTTCCTCACTTGGTTCATAAATCGAGATCCTCTGAACAGTCATTGCTCTTTTGTCTTTAAGGCCGGCATAGCCAAATCTTTTTTTACTAGTTCTTAAAAATCTTGACATCTCATTAATTGCAGTTGTTGTTGACAGATTGAACTTTTCCATATCCACAAGAAGCTGGTCATTATCTTTTTTCTTTTCAAAGACTTCTTTCCAGTTTATTTCTGAAACCTTCTTGTCTGGGAGATATGTTAGGTTTGTAGAATAAGTATAACCAATTTCTTCAACAATGAAATCCTCACAAAATTGTTTGATTCTTCCGCCAATACCTTTTGTTGTTGTAATATATTTGAAATCCATAAACTATACTTATTTATATCTTAAAAATGCACCAAGACCACCAAAGGTATTAAGAAATTGATTACCTTCTGGAGTTTCAATAGAAACAAGAACTACTTTTGTGCCATAATTGTATGATATTTCCACTAGATATTCATAAAGATCTGCAATCTCTACCTCTTCTTCGTTTGTAGAAGATTCACAATATTGGCAAAGCACAGAAGAGGTTATTTGTTTGTTCTTGTCTCTAATAACTTTTGGGGTAAATTGATTACAAGAAGTACATTGATATTTATACACACTCCATTCTAGGCCTTCTGAAACAATAACAACTTCTGCTTTTCCTTGCATAATGCTTTCAATAACTTCATTATACCCATATGTTGCAAGACCGTTTGTTGCAACCTTTTCTATGAACTTATTTACCAATTGTCTTTCTTTAATAATACTTGCATCTTTTAGAATTTCTCCTGACTTATCAAGCATCTCTTTAATTCCTGATTCGTCTGTATAGCTTGTATCAAGAGTTCCCAAAATCATGTTTTTTAGTCTGTAATCCAATTCACTTTCTTCTAAAAACTCATGTTTAGTCATTCCTGGCCCACCGACAATTATGCCTTTTAGTTTTGGGATATCTACCATACTTACATTCATTCTTTCTCCAACTCGCCTATAGAAATCCTGTGCTGCCTTTTCTCTTAGTCTTTCAAACCTTACAGAAGACTGACCACCGGCTCTTGTCTTTCCAGGAACACCGCTAGTCTCATGAAGAATTATCCTGTAAGACTTGCCAGTTAAAATTGCAACTGTTGCTTCTCTCTTATCAATAGTCACCAACCCATAAACCTCATCTGTTAAAGCCATATCCTCTAGAGGAGCTGTGTGAAACTCAGAATCGCACCAATAGAGTTTTGTTGTCAATGGCTTTGGCGGGGTTATTGTTAAAAGAACAACATCATTTTTTGCAGGGTTTTCAGAAACATTACCTGAGAACAGGACAAGGCCAGTTTCTGGAAGTTTAAAATCTATTTGTCTTAAATAATTAGTTAATCTTCTTAAAGCGGCTTGAACATTTTTTCGTGTTTGTTGGGACTTGATATTTGAGCTTTGTGAGATTTCATCAGTCAGTTGTTTAGTAACTGAGGATCTATCTGCGTTTGGAGGAATATATAGGCTAATTAATTGTGTTCCATCTCCTTTATAGGTCTTAATCTCTTTAAGTTTTTTCTTTAATAACAGAATTTGTGATTCGTCCATATTTGATTCCTATTAATATTATTATAGAAAGAAAATAAATATAAACTAAGAAGATTTATTTATCTTTATTGTAAGTAAAAATTGCAATATTCATATTAGCGGCTGTGTTCTTTTAAACTCTCGCTTTGGTATGGAAATGAAATCCATATTTCGTTAATTATCTCATTTATTGCAAAATCAGGAACAAATTCTTGTTTTTTCTTTCTGTAAAATAAACAAGCTAGTTCTATTGAAGTTACTGCCTTATTTTGTTTTATTACTTTTATAATATCTTGAACTATTGGTTCCATAACATCATCAACCAATAACACCCTGCCTTTTATTGGGTAGATTGTTGAAATTGTGCCAACAGTGTATTTGTGACCAAGGTATTTTGCAGAAATTACAGCTAATGGTTTATTAAGCATTTCAGAAAGAATCTTGCCAAGGAACAACCCACCACGACTAACACAAATAATCAAATCAATTTGTTTATCCTTGTTCTTTTCTTTGATTTTTTTAATAAGCTCAAAACACAAGCCCTCAAGCTCGTTCCATGACATCAAATACATAATAATAATGAAAACCAAATACTTAATAAATATATTTTATTAGATTAATTCATCAAGCTCTTTGTTGTTCTTTTCTTTTCTTGCCTCAAAGGACTTGGCAAGACCAGACAACGAGACATCAAGATGTGATTCTTGTGATTTCCTTTTTCTAACCTTGAAAAAAACAGGATAAGAACTAGCTTCGCCAACAATCAATGCTTCGCCAACCCTTAGAGATGTTATCATATTAATAGAATTTTGATCAAGGCCTTCGCTTGATTCACCAATATGCTTAAGATCATAAGGATTTGTTATTCTTAAGATAATGTGAGTGTTTGCTTGAGACAAGATGGTGGTAGATAACTTTACTGGCCTTTGAGAGATTAACCAAACACTTGCTCCAAACTTTCTTCCTTCTCTTGCAATTGTTTCCAGAATATTTTTTGCAAGAGCATTCTCTCTACTTGCCATCTCCGGAGCATATTGATGTGCTTCTTCAACTACAAGAGTAAATGGCGGAACAGAATTGTGTTCCATTCTTGCTCTAAAAAGTTTGTTTGCAAAATAATACAAAATAATTTGCTTTTTCTTTTTATCTATTTCTCTTGATAGATCAATGATTGTTAGTTTTCCTGGAGACACAATATCATTAATTGATGGATAATCAATCTTATCAAAAAGGCGATAACGCTCTAAGTCCAAAAGACGATCTCTTAGGTTCTTTGCAGTTTTATCGTCTTCTTCTAGATTGTCTATTTCTTTAATTATTGTTTGTAAAGAATAAGGGCCCGCGCCATGTTTCTTGTCTTCATTTAGTTTTGTTATGACTTTTGAAAGCCTTATCTTTTGAGGAGCTGTTAGCTCTGGAATCAATGTAGAGTAAAAGCCAGCAGATAAGCCAGTACAACCAATCTTAACATCTTTTGAATCTATTAATGTGACCTTAGAAGAATAATCAGTTTTGGTTTTGTCTGTTGTGCTTTGGGCAAAAGAAGAATATTCTCCATGAGTATCAAATAACACTACGGCTATTCTTCCTTGTTCTTTTGTTCTCTCAAGTAATTCCTCAATAATTACAGAAGTTAGATAACTTTTTCCTGCACCTGATTGTGCAAGAATTGCCAAGTGCTTTTGTAAAAGCCTATCAACATTAAGAGTAACATCAAGATTTGGATGCTCAATAGCACCTAGAAAAACCCCAGACTTATCAAAATGCAAAAATTTAGAAAGCACGACTGGATCTGCTAAATAAACCTTTTGGCCAGGAGAGACTGGAAGATTTGTTCTTGTAAAGCCTTTCAAAACAGAATAAACTCCAAGTGGCTTAACAACAGCTTCAAGAAACTCCCACTCATCACTTGGAAATAATTTTTTAATATCAACATTATTATTTTCAAAGTCCTTAACAGAATCAGAGTTTTCAAAATATCTGTTTCTTTTTATAACATCAGTAACTAAACCAATAAGAGAGCCTTGAGAATAATCGATCTGAATATATTCTCCTTTAAAGACGTCATTTTTTGTACATACAAAAGAAAGCTTAGTGGTTGATGGGCCATCAATTGTAGAAATTACAATTCCTTTTTCTTCTTTTGTAGTCATATTAAAAAAATCACCTGATATAACTTACTGGCTCTTCTTTTTTCTTTGCTATTTCTTTTATCTCTTTTTGAATTTCTTTAAATGATTCTTCAATTTTTTTTGCTTTAATATCTATTTTTTTCATATCAACTTTAAAATCAAAAAGAGCACAAATTGCTCCAACAACACTTCTTGCAGAACCCTGATCTCCAAAAATTAGTTTTTGATCTGTTTCGCCCATAAAACAACAACCAGATATCTTGTGGTTATAATAAGCAACACCAACAAGAAGGCCAGCAACACCAGAAATCAATGTGTTTCCTTGAGTGTCATCAAAAATAATGTTTTTTATCTTTTTCTTCCTTAGTCTTTCTTTGGTATCCTTATCGCTTGAAACTGCTAGAACTCTTGGCTTTTGGTTAAGTCTTTTCTCGCCAATATTTAGGCCTGCAAAAGTATAGATCTCTTTTACTCCTTGCTTTTTTGCAAACTCAGCAAGCTTAGCAGAGAACTCATAGTGTTCTTGGCTATTAGAAAGGTTTGTCAGGTTTGGCTGAACTGGCCCTGCTACAAAAAGAAAATCTCTTGATTTTCCTTTATAAAGATAAATCTTATCAGAAATTAATTCTAATAATGATGATTTAGCATGAACTGCTGGAGGGAAAGTATCAGAAACAATAGTTGCATAAACATTTGATTTTGGTTGTAATTCTGATACAAGATAATCAATTGCAATCTTGCCAACAAGGCCAATGCCTGGAAGACCAACAAGCATTACTGGATTTTTTAGTTTTTGCTGTTTAATAACATCAATTTTTGTTACCATTTTTTAAACACCCTTAATTAGATTTAGATTTTTCTTGAGGAATAACTTTAAAGTTTGAGCCCTTTAAAGATTTTTCAAGTTTTGTTGTAATTTCATTAAACAACTTTGAAGCTGTCTTATAGTCTTTTGCAGTAACTGTCAACTCATATCTTCCAGCAGAAATGTAAGTTATGCAAGCAGACTTGTAATCATCGGTTATTTTCTTTAATGCCTTTTTTATAATCTCAATTCCTGTTTCTGATGGATTAGATATTTCTAAAACCCCATTGATTTTCTTGTCTTTAATGGTTATGCTTTTACTTAAAATCTCAACAAGCTTGGCAGCATATTTTTTATCAATCTCCGGAAATGTTTCAATTCCGTTTTTTAGAATATGAATAAACCCGCTATAAAGTCTTGTTTCTCTTTCTAAAATTGGTTCAGCAACACAAGACCAAACCTCTTCATCACTAACTTTTAGTTCCTTGGCAATTGCAGACAATAGGCTTTGTGCTCTTTTAAATAAACGGTAATCTGAAATTTTTCTTTTCTCTTCTGCTGGTGTTACTCTATTAAAAGAAAGATCAATTTGATTTTTATAGTTGTCAATATGAAGAACCTTTGCTGCTCTTATTTGGTTAGTTTTTGCATGATTATGTATGTTTTTTACCCATGTTGAAGAAACTTGAGAAACATGAATAAACCCTTCAAGATTATCATACTCTAATAATTCTACAAACACTCCATAGTCTGTTACTTTTGTGACTTTACAAATCACTATATCTGAAACTTTTGGATATTCTGTCATCTTATATTCACAACCTATTCTATTTTTTGAACAATATTTTTTGAAGAAAGTATCAAAAAGATATTTTCTGGAATCTCACATATCGCATCTTTATCAAATGGCCCATATTCGCGCATATCTGAACCAATAAAAGATGGAATGCTAGAAAGAGCAGTAACCTTTACCAAAGGCACACGCTTTTCTTCTTTCTTGGTTTTTGTTCCAAACAAGCTTTCTGTATATTCTGCTTGCTTATCAAGAAGCTTTTTAATATCTTTAACAAAATCAATTTCAAAATCAATCAAGTTATCTTCAGAAAGATTATTTGTTCTGCTATATGTTAAACAAAGATTAAGGCATTTCTTCAATCTTATTTCTCTGATTTTATTTACTGTTTGTTTTAACATTTCAAATTTTTTCAAATCAGCTGGTGATAGGCTTTCAAGAGCAGAAAGATATTTTGTTTTTTCTAAAGTTAGATATTTCTTAAGCTCTTTATAAAATTCTGGATCAAGTTTTGTTAGTTTTGGTGACTTTGTCTCAAGCCTATATATCCTTGATAATTCATCAAAATCAACTTTATAATCCATCAATTTAATACACCTTTTAATAATAAATAAACACTTACGTATTCTGGGAGTTCTAGTTTCTCGCCTAGACTATAAGGACCAAACTCTTGATCAAGCAACCTAAACCTTGGAACAGGCCTAGTCACTTCTCCATTTCTATCTTTATCAGGCCTAAAAAGAACAGGATCCAAAAAAGGATCAAACTTTTCTAGTGCTTCTCTGTCTTTTAGTTTAGTTGATAAAAGCCCGGTTCCGCCATGAATGGTATCTGGCATTCTCATGATTTTATAGATATCACTTGAAGATGCTGGATCTATTCTAAAACCAAGCCTAGAAATTGCAATAGCTAATAAATCCTCCCAAAATTTAGCATCCTTTACAGATTCGCTTGTAAAATTATGCCATAATATATTATTATACATCTTATTTAAAATAACTTCTTTATGCTCTTGCAGTTTATTAATCTTTACTTTTGAATAAGAAAAGTCTTTTTTCAGGGTTTTTTCGTCCATTTCTTGTATGTAGTTTCTTAGATATGTGATTAGTTTGCCTGCCCAGCCATTCTTTGTGTCAGGACTTGGGCAAAACCATTGTTTTCCCTTATATTCAAAGCCAAGTTTACTAAGATCTAAATCTTTGCCTTGGATATAGTTCATCATCTGAAGACGAGAAGACTTAGATAACGGTATTATGCTTTTATCTGTTACTCTCAAATGATAGCCCTTAGAACCAGAAAAAGAAATCACAAAACTTGAAGAATCAAGCTTAAATTCAGTTTCTAGAAAATCTATCAAACGAAGTGTTTCTGATTTTGCATGACCTAGGCATTTGTCGCAAACCCATTCAATAACTTCAAGTTTGCCTTGGCATTCTGGGCAGATATCTTTATGGCCCTTGCCACTTGTCTCACAGCTTTTGCAAAACCAAATATCGTGTTCTTCTTTACAAGGAAGATTAAAATCATCAGCATCAAACTCGTAGACAATATCTGAGCCTTCTAAAATCTTATTCTCCATTGGTCGCCTTTCTGGATATTTATAATAGGCAGTAGAATAAGATATAAAAAAAGGAGTTTTTTCTGTTAAAAATCTGTTTAGTCCTGCGTTGTTAGAAAAGGCAAGATGCCTTGCACTAATCTTTTTACCAAAATCCCCTATACCGACCTCTCTTTTTTCAATCGCAATAGTACTAGTAACTGGATTATGCTGATAATAATTTCTGAAAAGATCTCTTAAGTAAGAAATAGTAAATTCAGAAATTTCATTACTTGCCATATATAATATATGTTAAACAAGTATTTTAAAGTATTAACTTGAAAAATCAATAAAATGTTCCTCTTTTATAGTCAAAGGCATGGCCAGGATGAGAATATGCTCTTATCTTTATTCCCCATTTCCTTTCTATATCTGTGAAAATCTCTCTTAAGTCCTTTGTTTTAGAAACTTTTAATCTTTTTCCAAAATCAAAATCTTTTTCTATCATATCATTAAGATATCTGCTTACTTTTCCATTTTCTAGATAAAAGAATAAATCAGCATTGAATTTTTCAAAAGGTATTATTTGTCTTCTATTCTTTTTTGCAAATTCTAAATAACAATTATAAATGTGACTTCTTAATTGCTTATTTAGTGCATCTTTTTTAAAAACAACATGCACTCTCCCAAGTTCTTTTCCATTCTCAAAATGAATTGATGAAACAACAGCTCTATTTTTTTTGCCACTTGTTGTTATATAATCATCAACCCAACCTAGAAAATCAAAGGGACCTGGTGTTGATTCTGTTGCTAGTTTTGGATTACAAAGGTGAGTGTGTATTTCTGTATGTTCCCCAGTAAGATATTTGCGTTTTTCATCATATCTTACTTCTTTTTCATTTATTTTAATTGTTTTATCAATAAATTTTCTTCTTGGCTTTTTATAACCAAATATTTCATGTTTGGTTCTTCCAGGAATTGATTCAATCTGTTCTTTAAAAGTTGGCCTTTTTAATATTGATTTTTGTAATTTAATCTGAGGCTTAAACCTTTGTCTTTTTACTGATAGTTTCGATGATGGTCTTTTCAGTGGTGGCATATCATTCCTCTTTTATAAATGAAACTCCGTCGTTTTCTTTATCTCTTTCAATTATGTACTTGCTTGAGTTTGTTGTTTCTAATAACTTTTGGTCATGAGTTATTATAAATATTTGTTCGACTAGCTCAGGAAGCTCTTTATCAAGAATTGAGGATAACATAGAAATGGTTTTTGAATCCATGTTGTGGGTGGGCTCATCAAGTATTAACAAGCCAAGATTTTTTGTCAAAGACAAAGCAATAGCAACCCTGATGCTTAGTGCTGCACAGGTTCTTTCACCGCCTGATAAAAGCCCTTCAACTCTTATCCATTCTTTTCCTAAGGTCAAAACTTCCAAGACATAATCATTTTCTGCTTTTAGCCTTGCTGAAAGATAATCGCCATAAGGATAGACCTTTGGCCAAATCACTTCTAATGTCCTGTTAATATTATCAACAAGCACTTTACGAAGATGTTCTTGGCTATTTTCAAGAGCCTGAGAAAAGAAAACCATATCTTTTTGTTTTGTTTCTAGTTTTGTTATTGTGTTTTGATTTTCTTTAAGATTCAAAGATAATTTTTCATATTGTGCTTTTGTGTTTTCTAGATTTTTTATTATTCCTTGTATCAAAGATATTTGAACATTATTGTTATTTAGTTTCTCTTCTTGGTTTCTCAGATCTGCTAATAACGAGAGATAATTATTATCATCATAATTCATGCTTAAAAGCTTCTTAGAGAAAAATTCTTGTTTTTTTATAATTTCAGACAATTGTTCTTTTTTAGTTTGGTAGTCTATTGCTTGAATTATAGCATCTATCTCTTTTTCAAGAGCAGAAATGTCTTTTGGCTTGCCAAGAGCCTTTTCTTGCTCATCAAGCTTTTTCTTTTCTTCAATTATTCTTTGCTTTCTATCAACTAACAAATGTTGCTCACTTGCTTTTCTTTCTTTTTTCTGTAGCAAACTAAATTCTTCTCTTAATGATAACAAAGATTTATCAAGAGCCAAAATATCATTTGTTAGTTTTGCATTTGTTTCTTTTTTTGATTTTAGTTTTTCTGAAATCTGAATTTCTGACAATTGCGAATCACATACAGGACATTTAGAAAAGCCCTTTTCAAGCTCAGCTACTGCTTTTAGATTCTCTTGTTTTTGGGAATTAAGAATTGCTTGTTTTTGGATAGCACTATTGATTTCTTGCGAAAGCTTTTCTTTTTCTAGATTTATTTTGGATAAATCTAAAGAAACATCAAAAGAACTATTGATCTTCTCAAGCTGGTTAGTCAAGATAAAATTCTGGGAAGCAATTGATTTAAGTTTGGTTTCTAGCTCTTGGCTTTCTTTTAACTGCTTTTGTAAATCTTGCTTTTTCTCTAAAAGCACATCTCTTGTAAGCGAAAAGAAATTGGTTTTTTGTGTTTCTAAAACACTAAGCTCTTTTGAGAGCTCTTGTTTTCTATAATCTATTGCTCTTATCTCTTGATTAAGAGTATCAAATTCAGTCTTTTGCTTTTTTAAAATTTCAACTTTAGATTTCAGGTCTTGTTCTCTGGACTTGAGGTTGTTTGTAGATTCTAATAGGCGCTTTATTTTTTCTTGGTTTTCTTGAATATTCTTTTCTGTATCAGAAATATTAAAAGACAAAAGCTGGCTTTCTAGCTGAGCAATCAATTTTTGAATTACACCATACTCTGCATCAAGATATGTCTTTAGAGAACGAGAATTTATTTTTATCTTTTCTAAATTGTTAATACCAAAAAGAGCATCAAACTGTTCTTTTCTTTTGCTTGGAGGTATCTTTAGAAAATAATCAATTTCGTTTTGTTCGCTATATACTATTTTTACAAAAAGATCATAGTCAATTCCAAGAATATTTGAAACCCTCTCATTAACATCTGTTTGCTTTGGTCCAACAAGCAACTTGTCTTCACAAAAAAGCTTAGCAGTATTAACTTTTCCAATAAAAATTTCCCTTTCAACCCTGTAGTTTTTAGAATCATGCTCAAACTCAAGCTTTAGCTTTGCTTCTTTTCTTTTTACTGGCTTAAACATTATTGTTTCAGCTAAAGTTATCTTTCTGTTTTGGAGGCTTGGAAATGTGCCAAAAAGAGAATAACATATAGCATCAACAATACTGGACTTACCTGCACCAATCTTTCCAACGATTATGTTTGTGCCTTTCTCAAAAGAAACTTTTGTGTTCTGGTGTGTCTTCCAGTTTTCTAAAATTATTGATTTTAACATATGTTCCAATATATTTGTGTATATTCTGTTTTAAATAACTATTTTTTCAAATTCACAAAAAATATGAAGGACTGGTTTTATAAACAAGAAAAACACAAAAATATCTATGAAACTACTAAAAGACCAAAAGGCACAAATCTCTGCAGAGATGATAATACTTTTAGCAGCTATTGTTGCTATTGTTCTTGTGATTATCACTCAATTGCAAAAGACCACTACAAAAGCAAATCATACTGTTGAAAAAACCTCAAACAAGATATTTGATAAGATTTCAGATATTGAGTAGGAATGAAAGGATTTGTAACTTTAGAGTATTTTTTGTTGATTGCAGGGATTATCTCTGTGCTTGGTGCAAGCATTATTGGAGTTATCAGCCTCTATAACAAGAATATTATTGTTAATGACAATTACAGATTAACAAGCTTTTGTAAAGAGCTAAGGGCAGAGGTTGAGTTATTTGAGATTATGCCTGAAGGAAAGAGCGAGATTGAGCCAGGAGCGCTTAGCACTTGGCAAATAGAAAAAAGCAATAACAAGATAATATTTAAGAACAAACAAAAGACTTGCGAAATTAAAACTTTTCTTTCTATTAAAATTGGTTTTTCAGAAATCACAGAAAAACAAAAAATAACTCTAACAAGACATAATAATATTTTAAATATAGATTGAAATAATTATTATTTATGGAACTTAATGAAATAATGCATATTCTTTTCTTTCCAGGAATTATTCTGCACGAAACAGCACATGCTTTGGCTTGCTTGATCTTTGGAGTAAAAATAAAGAAAATAAAGTTTATTGATAAGTCAGGTGGCTATGTTGTGCATGAGGATTCAAAAGACTATAAGATAATTATAATCTCATTATTTCCATTTTTGTTTAATATCTTTATTGCAATTATTTGTGCAAGCATCATAGAATTTACAAAAGAGCCATTCTATATATTTTTGCTTGTCTGGATAGGAATTAGTGCATTGTTCTTTTGTGTGCCAAGCGACCAGGACACAAACAACTCTTTTGAGGCAATCAAAAGAACCTATTATAAGAAACAGAGTTTCTGGTTATTGCTATTAAAAGTGCTATTTTTGCCATTCTTTCTTTTGCTTACAATAATTTTGGCATTATTTAAGATATTTGATAAAGTCATAGCTGTAAGGCTATTATTAGTAGGATTTTGGATATATCTTTTGGTTATCTAAAAAGAATAATATTTAAACCTTATCTCTACTATATATTATATAGACAAAATGACCTTATTTTAGTTCTATAATAATTAAATAAAAGATTAATATGGTTTCAAAACTTACAAAATATGAAATAACTAGACTAATATCTGCTAGAGCACAGCAAATTTCCTGTGGAGCACCTGCTTTAGTAAAGGTAAAAAAAGACAGTACTGCTTATTCTATAGCAAAAGAGGAATTTGATACTAAGACTATGCCACTTGCAGTTATTAGAAATATAAACAATAGTAAGGTTGTAATCACAGTAAATTAAGGAGAAATCAATCATGGGTAAAGCGATGTCAAATAAGATAAAAGCAAAAGCAAAGATAATATATAACGAATTTAAAGAAGACTTTGGTATTGATTTTAAAGCAAATAAAGAATTTATAAAAAGTATGAACCTTCCATTGTCTAAATTAACAATAAACTTAATGTCTGCTTATATCACTAGAACAGTAAAGAAAGAAAAGAAGGAACAAGAAGCATTAAAGATTAAAGTAGATCCTAATGCAATCCCTACAAAAAAACCAGTTAACAAAAACATAACACATTAATTGTGTTATTGTCTTTTTCTTATTTTCTTAAAAAGTCAAAGGATATCTTAAAGTGGAGATTATTCCACCAAAAGATTTTAAAGCTTTAGAAACATCGTGTTCTTCATCAACAATATGCACTTTTGTCTTGACAATATCTGCTTTTTTAATAAGCTCTTGGACTTTATCAAGCTCTCTCTTCCAAAGCCTTTCAGAAATCATTATGTTTTCACAAGCACCCAGGTCAAGGGCAATAGACACCTCTTGTAAGCCATAGGCTACCTTGTTATTGTTCTTGCCTAAATTTTCAAGAAAGGCGTCTAGAATCTTTTGTTCTTTATAGATTATTGAGTTTTTAAAAAACCTTGCAACTTCTTTTTTAGAGAATAACTCATTTATTGATGACTTGTTAGTATTTTGAATTGCTAGCTCTAGGATCTTAAAAGAACTTTTTTTTTGTTTAATGAATTCAGAAAGCTTGGATTTTGTAGCACCAGGGCCTGCAATAATAATCTGGCAATCATACCTTGAAACTATTGAAAAGATTTCAGAAAAGAAATTTGAAAAATCAAAATCAGAAGAATATCTTTTGCCTGGCTTTCCTGAATCAATTACTGCAAGCTCTTTTATTCCAATATTTGTAAGCTCAAAAAGATTTGCTCTCTCATCATCAAGAGCAATCAAAAGAATTGAACAAGAAATTGCAGAATTGTTGTTTTGAAGTAAATCCAATTGATGAGAAAAGAACTGTGGTTTTTTTAAAGTATAAGATTTAGAAAGAGAAATTTCAAGAGTGTGGTATTCACCAAGAGGTGCTAGATCTTCAGGCTTGCTCTCAACAATCTTTCCTGTAAATCTTAAAGAATTAAGTTCTTTAGAAAAATCAAACTTCTCAATAGATATTGAAACAAAGACAGGCTTTCTTGTTGAGTCGTTATCTGCCTCGTTACCCCTTATTCTTCTATAGGATGAACCAGAGATAACATCTCCAATATCAGTAATTGATTTAATGACCCAGAGATCCTCAAGAGTCTGAGGAATAAAAACAAGTTTCCCGTCCTTTTGTAAAGAAAGAATATTCATAATTGTTCATTAAATTTTAAGATAATAGGTTGGATACCTACTGCTTTGTGGATTATTCAATAATTTTTCTTCAGTAATTTTTCTTTTAGAAACAAACTCAGAAAATTTAGCTTCAGAACCTGGTTTTATTTCTACAAAGCCAAATTTTTTTAATTCAGGATACATTGCAAAAACCCATGATTTTATAACCATCATCTCACAGCCTAGTTTTCTTGAATTTTTAATGGTTTTCTCAAGCAAGGTTCTGTATTCTTTTGGGTTGATTGTTCCTTTTTCAGATAATCTTAAATCAAATAAACGAATTGTTTTACCTTTTTGTCTGTAAGTTATACGATAATTGCCATTACTTGAGATATCCAATCTCCTCCTAACTTGTTATAATTACCAAAGTTTGGTTTTTGCTTTTTTAATTGTTTAATAGATTTTATAATAATTTTTTCTGGTTTTTGTTGTTTTAGTTTTGCAGATGTTGATGCTTTAGATCCCACAGGTTTTAGTTTTTTAGGTTTAAATAATCTGCGCACAATTTTCATAACCATTCACCAATTTAATAATCCAATAAATCTTCTGACATATATTTTGGAACTTTCTCTCCTAGTAATTTTAAAATGGTTGGGGCAACATTAGCAATTGATGCCTCGTGATTGTCTGTTCTTAATTTGTGCTCTTTATTAGATATTAATATGAATGGAACTTTATTAAGGCTATGGCTTGTTACCTTTTGATCATTTACTAACATCTCATCACAGTTTCCATGGTCAGCAGTTACTATTACTGTGGTATCTTCTAGATTAACACGCTTTAATATCTGCTCAAGGCAACGATCAACAACCTCTAGGCCTTTTACAGTTGCAGGAATATCTCCTGAATGGCCAACCATGTCGCCATTTGCAAAATTAACAACAGTTAATTTATAATTGGAGTTTAGTTTATCTATAAGCTTTTGAGTAATAATCTTTGCAGACATCTCTGGCTTTAAATCATATGTTGCAACACTTGGAGAAGGCACAAGTATCCTGTCTTCTTTCTTAAGCGGGTGTTCCTTTCCTAGATTGAAAAAATAAGTAACATGAGCGTATTTTTCTGTTTCTGCAATTCTCAATTGTTTATAGCCAAGTTTAGAAATAATTTCACCAAGACCTGGTGCCTGTGTTTCAGGAGGAAACAGCACTTTTACATTTTTAAATTTTGAATCATATTCTGTAAAGCTTATAAAATTTAAAGACATCTTCTTTGTATCAAACTTATCAAAAGACTTGTCCATCAGCATGTTTGTAAACTCTCTAGCCCTGTCACTCCTGAAATTAAAAAAAACAATCGTATCATTGTTCTTAATCAAACCATTTTCATTAAATAAAACAGGTGGTAAAAACTCGTCAGTAATCTCATTTGAATGGCAATTTTCAATAAAATTTAATGGATCAGAAGATCTTTCGCCAATACCATAAACTATCAGATTGTATAGTTTCTTTTGTCTATCCCAGCGATTGTCTCTATCCATTCCATAATATCTACCACAAATGCTTGCTATCTGTATTTTTTTATTTCCAGATATTCTTTTCAAAAGTTCAGAAACAAAATATTTTGAAGATTTAGGATCAACATCTCTGCCATCTGTAAAAAGGTGCAGATATACTTGAGAAAGATTATTGTGCCTACCAATAACTTCAAGCAAAGCAAAAAGATGATTGATAGAAGAATGAACACCACCATCACTTAATAGGCCAACTACATGAAGTGCCTGATAGCCTTTTATGTTTTGTAGCTCTGTGTTAAGAACATCATTTTTATAGAAGTCGCCATTTTTAATTGCTTTATCAATTCTTACAATTTCAGAATCAACAATTCTTCCAGCACCAAGAGTAAAATGACCAACTTCAGATGAACCCATTTGCTTTTTTGGAAGCCCAACATATTCTTCGCTTGCACCAAGTAACATGTTTGGGTAGTCTTTTCTTAAAGAATTAAAGGTTGGCATATTTGCTAATGTTACTGCATTACCAGGATATGGCTTGTTGATGCCAACACCATCTAAAATTATCAATAATAGTTTGTTGTTATTAGTTTTTCTTTTTTTAAATATAAACATAATTAATCATTTTTTTGTTTTTTTAATAATTGTAATGGGTGCTTGACTTTGCAGTCTTTTACACATAAATCGTTTGATTTTAATGTTTCACAATTACCTATAGAATATTTCTTTTCAATAATCTTTTTAACTTGATAGCTTGATATCCTTTCATCAAAGTTTGGTGCATGTTTATATACATTTATAATGTCATCATAACTGTAACCAACGCCAGCTAGAAAAACAGCCAAGTGGTAGTTGGCAATATGCGATAACTTTTTTCCAGACAAAAGGTCATTATACAGCTTATCAAAACATGGCGGAAACGAACTATTTGAAAGCTTTCCTGAAAACCTGTTTTCAAAATCCTCTCTTGCTTTCTGAGTAGACAAGAAGTGCTTTCTTACAATTTCTGAAACTTCAAGAAAAGATTTTGGAACTTCTTTTTTATTTACCTCTGTTGTTCTTAATATTCTTTTCTTCAGGGCAACTGAAAGAAACTCTAAAAGAGCATCTTTATTTGGAAAGAAAATATTGCCTTCTTTAAGGTTTGTATATTGTAACTTGTAGTCTTCACCTAAATCCAAAGTCAACAAATCAATCAAAGAAATAAAATATTGCTCTTTTTCTTGATTGTAAGATAATTGAGGGCATATATCTTTGATAATTTCTTTTAGATTATCTATATCTTCTTTTTTAGAAAAATAAAGAAATCTTTTTTGATAATAGTTTGCAAAGCTTTGAGTTAATGGAGTGTTGTCAATTATTGAAAGAATAATCTTAGATAAAGGATAAATCATAACATAGCTATAAGCAATAATCTCATCATCATTCTTAGAAATATTAAACCAGTATTTCTCTAGGGTTTTATAATCTTGATTAATCTCAGTAATTAAAAACTTTTTAACTTTTTCTAAAATCTTATAATCTACTGATAGCAAATCAATTCTCTTGTTTGAGATGTATTCTTTTGCTTGGTTAGAGAAAGGAAATCTTAGAAGATAGTTATAATCTTGCATAAATATATTTATTGTAGAAAAAATATATAAAGATAGGAGAAAGCTAGATAAAATAACTTGCTTCTATTAATGCACCAACCAATAATAAGGCAATTGCAGATATCACAAGAAGTATTAAATCTTTGATTATCACCCATCTAAACTCTGTAAAGAACAGCCCTTTTATTAGGCCTCTTGCAAAGATCGCACCTGCTAGGCTTATTAGGATATAGGCCAGAACCTCTGGTAAGCCGTGGGGGATATAGCCAATAAGAGTGATTAAGGCATTACCTATTCCTTCAAGCATACCACTAACTCCAATAACCCCTCCCAGATTAACTAAAATATCATTAGCTATAGCTATTGCAAGAATTGATGCGTTCCAGGTAATCAGATAAATTGCACCAGCACCATAAAACAAAGATAATAGCCCTGCTCTTAATACAACACCCAAGTTATTAGAAAATATAAGATTAAAAGCATTAGAAAAATTACTTTCTTTTTTTATAATTGTGCCAGAAACCTGGCCAGTCAGGGTGTTACGCGAATGTGCTATCTTTTCAATTTCTGATAGTTGGGTAGAAAATATCTCTTCTCTGGTTTCTGTATTAACAACAAAGAAAATAAATGTAAAGGCTACAAACACTCCTAAAAACGCATATAAAAGCTGTAGCATAATAGTTTTGTGTCTTTTAAAGAAATTAGATGAATAATTAAAAAGATAAGAATTGTACGAGAAAAGCTTAGCAAAAATCGGGATAAAACCAATTGTGATAAAGATAAGAATACCAAAACTCATATGCTCAGGAAGAAAAAATAGCTTTGCTAGTATTACTGCTAAAACAGATAATATTATTGCTTCAAAAAAAATAATTATTGGATGCCTTGATATCCTTTGAGTACTATATATGAATTCTAATACCATTTTTTGTTCTCGCTTTTTCTATTGCCGGTGTCCTAAAAGAATATTTAAACCAACAATATATAAATGTTTTTTTATATAAATATATTGTAGAGATAGACAAAAAACTAACTAATTTGTGATTTTCGTGAGTAATTTAGAATTAAGCACCATTCTAGCCAATATTAAAAAAAAAGAAAAGCTAAATGTTGGAGATGTGGTGATTGGAGAAATTGTTGTTGTTAAGGACAACATGGTGGTTGTTGAGATCCTTAATGCTGGCGAGAGAGTGTTATCTCCTGCAGACATGGGGGTTATATTTGTTAAAAATATAGACACTAAATTTGTAGAATCAACTAGTGCTTGCTTTGCTAAAAACGACATAATTAAAGCAAAGGTAATAGAAGTTGGACCTTACGAATATAAGCTAGTAACAAACAACCAGGATCTTGGGGTAATTAGAACAATATGTAAAAAATGTAAGGCAGCTATTGGGGCTTCAAAAACTAATGAAGTAATCTGTAGTTGCGGGAACATTATTAAAAAAAAATTTGCAAAAAACGGTGACTTCTAAATGGAAATAGAATTTATAAACAAAAGCAAAAATGAAATAGAATTTGAAGTTAGTGATGAAGACTCTTCTTTCTTTGACATGATTGTTGATATAGCTTCAGGGAAAAAAGATGTAGAGTTTGTCTCAAGAAAAGAAGGAGATAACTTGACTGGCAAGTTTACTATCTATCTTAGAACTAGAGAAAAGCCAGCAAAAGACGTTTTATTAGATTGTGTTTCTGAAGCTGAAGAAAAATTTAATGGTATTATCAAAAATCTTGAAAAGGCCGTTGCTAAAAAATGAAGAAAAAAAATAAAGCTTCAAAAAAACAACCAAAAAAGAATTTTTGGTATTATCTTGATCCATTTAACTATCTTGATATGGGTTTGGAAAAATGGATTGGTAAGCCAGAAGGCTTTTGGAAATCTGCTATTTATTGGCTTTGCTATATTTGCCTTGCTTTTTTTCTTGCAATAGCAATCTATAAAATTCTTGGTTGGATACTTGGGGTGTCTATGCCAATGGCTATTGTATATAGCTCATCAATGGAACCAAACTTGCATAGAGGAGACATTGTAATTCTTACAAAAGCAAAAAACCTTAAAGTAGAAGAAGTAACAATAAATGAGAACATAGCAAACAAAGACCTTAAAGATTTCGCGAAACTTAGCTTTTCTAAAAACAGGTTTGGTATAGAGGAAATAGAGTATATTAAGATCGGGGACAAAAACATTTCTTTAATTGACACCATAGAAAATAAGAACAGTGTAGTTGTTTATCAATCTAATGTTACTGGAAAAGACACAATACACAGAGCCATTGTAAAGATAAATGCAAAAGACGGGACATTCCTATTAACAAAAGGAGATAACCATAAGACAAATGTGTATATTGACCAAGATTGCGATATAGAAATAATTAATGAAAAAATCACTATACAAAAGCCATGCCTTAATGTCTTTCCAATAAAGGAAAAAGAGCTAAAAGGCAAGAAACTTGGCAAAATTCCATATATAGGATATATTAAATTAGTTTTGTTTCAATAATATATGAGGTGGGACCATGATAAAATTAGTAATAAAGGATGCAAAAGAGTTTTATAAATGTATAGATGCGATAGGGGTATTGATAAATGAAGGGCTGTTTACTATAGATAAGGATAAGTTCTATCTTAGGGCAACAGACCCAAGTCAGATAAGCCTTGTTGATTTTGTTATGCCAAAAAATGCATTTGAAGAGTTTATTGCAGATATTGGCCCAGAATCAGCAAACAAAGTTTCATTTGGAATAAATATTAATAATCTTTTACAGATTTTGGCACACTCAAATGCAGATGATAAACTTTCAATTGAGATAAAAGAAGGAAAACCAAGCATTCAGTTAGAGTTTATTGGCAAATCTAAGAGATCCTTTACTATTCCACTAATTGATGTATCAGATCAACAACACCCACTTCCACAAATACAGTTTGATGTTACTGTACAGATTGGCTCTGATCATTTACTTTCTGGAATAAAAGATGCTGCTCTTTTCAGCTCACACATTACTTTAAAAGTTGGAGATGAGAAGTTTATTTTAGAAACACAAAGCTCTAAAGGAAAGTTTAAGCAAGAAGTTGAGGCGGGGGATATTGTGATTTCAGGAAATAAAGCAAAAGCAATGTTTCCATTAGATTATTTGCAGAACATGATAAAGAACGCAAAATCAACAATTACTTTAAAGCTAAAAGATGATATGCCAATAGAGCTAAACTACACAATTGGGGATGCAGCAGTCAGGTATTATTTGGCACCAAGAGTAGATAACGAATAATATCTACTTTTTCTTTTTTCTATTCAGATTATAACAGCTCTTTACTAAAAGTCAATTCTATTTTTCGTGTCTTTCCTTTCTGTGTTGCAATTTCAGAAATCTTTATTAGGCCTACCTTTTTAAGAGTGTCAAGATGGCGCCTTATTGTTCTATCAGATTCTTTTGGAAAAGAAGAATAGAGATTGCCACTATCTGTGCCATCTTCCGGGATTGCTTTAAGAATGTCCTTTTCAATCTGCACAAGATAATTTAATTTCTCACAAAGCTTAACAGCATCAATTAATTTCTCGGATTCTAAAATAGTTTCTTTATCAATCTTTAGATTTCCTTTCTTTTCTGAAAGTTTTGCTGATTTGTAGATTATATCAATTGCTATTCTTGCATCACCCCCATTCTTTGCTGCATAACCGGTAATATAACCAATCAAGTCTTCAGATATGGCATTAGGGATCAAACCATATTCTATTCTTTCCCTTAGAATTTCTTTTAGTTCTTGAGGAGAATATCTCTTAAACTCAATCTCTGTAAGAAAAAGAGAGCTTTGAACTCTTGGATCAAGAGATAATATAAACTCCTTATGATTAGTTATCAATATTAATGCAAAATATTTCTTTGAAACCTCGATTCTTGATAGATCATAAAGAATGGTTGATATCTCTGATCTCTCTAACTTATCAACTTCATCAATAATAATTACAGGAATAAAATCGTTTTTGCCAAGTTCTTCTTTTATTCTTGAAATTAACTCATCAATGCCTAGTCCTCTTCTTGGAAGTGGAGAGTTATAAAGCGAAAGAAGTTTGCAATATAATGCAAACCTTGTGTTGTCTTCTATCGCATTGATATAAATTGATCTTGCTTTTTGAGTAAATTCTGAGAGTTGCTTAATCACAAACTTAGAGGTTAAGGTTTTTCCAGTTCCTGGCGGGCCAAAGATTAAGATGTTTCTTGCTTTTTTGTTTTCAGAGATTGGCCGTAAATTATAGCTTAGCTCTTGAATCTCTTTATCTCTTGCTTTTATGTCTTCTGGCAAATAGCTTGGATAAAATACAGACTCATCTTTAAAGATACTAATTGTTGTGTCAGAAAAATCCTTAACAAATATGTTCTTTTTCAAAGCTTATTCCGTTTTTTGATATTAATATATTTATTGTAGATAGAGCTATTTAAAAACATTTGTTAGATTTTTTGTAAAAACTTAAAGCAAAGAGGTGATTGTTTCAAAAACACAAAAAAAACAAACAGCTGGTTAAATAAAGGAAAGAAATCAAGAAATATCTAATGGCTACAAAAAACAAAGGCTTTCTTAGTCTTGGAGTGTTGTTGTTTGTACTTATTTTCTTGTCTATTGCAGGTAATGAAAGAATTGAAAGCAACCTAGATTTTGTAATTATAAAATCACAAAGCACGAAAAAGCACAGTGCAGCAATTAATTTTGAAGAAATGGTTAAGCACGAACTTGCTATTCCAAACACAGATCCAATAACATTAAATGCGCACATAAACACCAAAGTTGTAAATTATCTTTCTGGTCTTGATGCCAAAACAGAAGAATGGTTTGTTATTGATATCAATACAAAGAAAAAACAAAAAGTAAATCTTTTAGAACTACAAGAAATAACAAAAACCATTGTTTTAAGGCCAATGCCAAATGTTTATGTTAAGAGATATACTATAACAAACGGGCTAGCAAAAAACAAATACCTTGGCTTTGAACAGAAAACATCATATTCCAAAACAACTTTTACTTTTCCAAAAAATTACACAATAGAAGTGGTGATATATACTTGAATAAAAAAGGAATAATTACTCTTGAAATGATATTGTGTGTTTTAATTATCATTATCGTGCTTGGCTTTTTTGTGAATGTCAATCTTGGCTTTAAAGAAAAGTTTGAAAAAAGCAAAAATGTAAAAGTGGTTATAGAAATTATAAAAGAAAAATATTATCAGGAAGAAAAATGGGAGAAACATGAAATCAAAGGGGCAAGCAATAGTACTTGATGTTTTGTTCTTTTCTCTGTGCCTAATCTTTATTTTATATTTTGAAGTGTTGTTCTTTGAGAACTATGCTAAAGAACAAATAGAAAATCAAAAAGAAACTGAAAAGCTTGAATTGCTTTTGTTTGTTGATAAAATGGTTAGTGACTGTGACTACTTGGCATTTACAGAAATTAATCATCAAAGCCTTTGTTATCAAAACATCTTGGACTTGAGATCTCTATTGGTGTTTGAAAAAGAACTTAAAAAAAATAAAATCTGCAGAATCAAACTATCAGATATTGTGATTTATCAAACAGAAATAACAGAAATAGAATTGAGTATAAAAAGAGGAGTAGTGATTAATAATGGCTTTAAAATTTTGGAATTTGCAAAATGCAAATAATGGGCAAATCTTTGTAATTGATGGGCTTTTTGCATTAATCTTTATCTCGCTTTTGATATTAACCATGCAAACAATTGCTTCAGAAAATTTAGCAAAAAATAATGTTGAATTATTAAAGTCGCAAAAAATCAATGACCTTCTAATAACTGCACAATATCTTAAAATTGATAATCTTGAAACTTTAGAAAAAAACTATCTTTTGCTATTCCCACTTACCCCTGGCTATATCAGAATAAACAACAAAAGAAAAGAAATGAATTACTCTGGCATAGAAAAAACAAATACTCTTTCTAATTCCATAAAGTATATTAATAATTCCAATAATAAGATATATATAGAAATTGGAGTTTATAGTTAAGAATGTTTTACATAATCGGAGTTGGATTAAAACCTAAACAACTTACTCTTGAAGCAATGGAGTGTATAAGAAACTGCAAAGAAGTGTATATTGATAACTACACCAATATCTTCTCACAAGGAGACCTAAAAGAACTAGAAGATATAATAGAAAAGAAAATAACGCCACTGAACAGAACAGAACTGGAACAGGAAAAAAAATATCTTAAAGACGGCTCCTGTCTTCTTGTTATTGGCAACCCATTATCAGCAACCACTCATTTTACATTGATTGAAGAAGCAAAAAAGAAAAAGCTAGATATAAAAATAATTGCAGGTATTTCTATCTTTAACTATAGAGGCATTTCTGGACTATTTGAGTATAAATTTGGAAAGACTACAAGCATTGTCTATCCTGATGGCAACTATAGGCCTACTAGCTTTTATGATTGTATAATTGAAAATCTAAAGAACAATGCACATACTCTTTGCCTTCTTGATATTAAGACTGACAAAAAAAAGTTTATGAGTATTTTTGAGGCCTGCCAGATACTTGAAGAAATTGACAATGAAAAAGATAAGAAACTAAAAGATGTGGTGTGTGTTGGACTTTGTGGAGTTGCTGGAATTGATCAGGAAATTATTACTTTTGACTTTTTAGAATACAAGAAAATAAAATGCAAAAGCTTTCCACAAAGCTTAATAATCTGTGCAGCATTAAATGATATTGAAAGAGATGGGATAAATGAATACAGATGTTAAAGAATATTGTATAAAGTATAGAGGATTGCTTGAAAAAGCATTAGCAACTATAAAAACAAATATAGAAAACGAGTCCTTCCTTAAAGACATGGCAGACAACTACCTAGAGATGGCAAACAACTATCTTAAGGATGGACAGGTATTAGAAGAAAAAGGTGACTTTACAAGGGCACTAGCCTCTTATTCTTATGCTTATGGCTGGATTGATGCAGGCGTAAGAATTGGGTTATTCTATGGTGTTGATAGAAATTTATTTACACTTTATAAATAAAAAAGAAAGAAAAACATGAAAGTAATAATAGAAAAAAATCGCGGGCTTGTAAAAGACAATAATCTAAAAAGCCAATTAACTCAGAAAGGCTTTGGCTTTAGAAAAGGCCTTGAGATTTACTTAGATCTTTTTGAATGCCTTTATTTTCTAGAAAAGAAGAAAATAACTATTGCTGATGAAAACAAGAAAGCAATAAGCCAAAAGGAATTAGAAAAAAAATGCAACAAAGAAATCTCTGAATTTTCAGAGAAATATCTTGTGTTTAAAGAACTAATGAACAAAGGCTATGTGGTAAAAGATGGAAACATCTTTGGATTTGATTTTAGAGTTTATAAAAAATCAAAGGCTGGCGAACACACTCATACAGAAATGGTTGTAGATGTTTTCAAAAACACAAAAATCTACACAAAGCAGATTATAAAATCAGAAAGGCTTGCAACAACCATAAATGCCAAATTTGTTATAGCCTTAGTTGATAAGGAAGAAAAGATACAATTTTTAAAAATAGAAAAATTCTAATTACAAGAAACTTTTGCAAAATAATTAACACATTGTGTGCTTCTTACTTCTACATCTATTGGTGTTGTAGCGGCATAGTGGTCAATTACTATTTTTTGAGAATCCAATCTATTAAAGGCTTGGCTAATGATGATGTTTTGATTGTCATTATTAAGATTGCCTTCAGCATCAATTAGAATAAGATTAAGATTGTGATCTTTCGAAAAATTAACCTTTCCTGAATTTACAATAATAAAAGAAAGAGTATTTGTTTGGTCATTGTAATTACAATTGTTTATTGTAATTCCTGCACCTAGGCATTTTCTGTCAATAGTGTTATCCACATCAGATGTGTTTCTATTTATAAAATTTTGACCCCAAGAAAGAAGTATAACAACCAATATTAAAGCTAAAACAACTAAAAGTACAGTTGCAATTATTGGAGACACTCCTTTTTTGAAAATCATAATTTTACACATTTTTATTTAAACAACTAACAGTGTTTTAAATCTGCTGATGCACTATTTGGGCAAGCTTTTGACCAAACTTTTAAGGTAACTGAATCTGCAACGATGTTTGTACCTGAACAGGTTAATACTTGTTGTGCTCCAGGACCTAATGCAGCGTCCTGATCTAAACTACCGTCTAAGTCATTGTTTGTAATATTTCCCTCTTCTAAAACACCACAAGTAAAATCAGCTGCTGGAAAAGTAAATGTGTCACTTGTGTTTTTTATTAAAAAGGTGGTTGTATTTGCATCTTTGTGCCAATCACAATTTGAAATTGCAATTGTTGCACCCATACAATTATCACTAGTTACACCACCAGCTTTATTTAAACCCTCGTTTGTAAAATTCTTACCCCAAGCAAGAACTATAACAACCAAAATAACTGCAACTACGACTAAAAGAATTGTTGCAACTATTGGCTCTATTGCTTTTTTCTTAATATTCATTTTATTTCCTCCTAAATTAAATATTAAAATATTTATATTATTAATAAAAAGATATTTAAAGCTTATCTATGGCAACCATAGTATGTTGTAGCTGCTAATGGACAATTTGTAGACCTTAAAGTCACATTTATCCATGCACCTGGCTCAGAAGTTAAAGATTGCGTTTCTGGTTTAATATTTGCAATAATTGTCTCACCTTCTTTTAGACCATTCCAAGTTAGACCAGAAGACAAAGTTATTTCTTTTTCCGCATCCATAACACCAGAATCGTTATATATAGAAACTAACAGAGCATCAGAAGAATCAAAGATATATTGTGTGCTTGTATTTTTAATTACCAAAACAACATTTCCATCATTGTTAATTGTACAATCTGTGATTTGGATTGTTGCTTTATCGCATTCTTGATTTATTACTTCATTTGCAGAATTTAGATTGTTTGTTGTAAAATTTCTACTCCAGGACAAGAGAATAATAATTAATGAAACAGAAACAAGAATTAATAAAATGCTAGTTATTAAAATATTAAGTGCCTTTAATTTTTTCATGAATAAAACCTATTTTAATCACAACTCATAGTCGTTGCTTTTCTCTCTGGGCAACGCTTAATAAACACATAAACCCTCTGTATTTTTCCAAGCCCATTAAGAGCTGTTGGATCAGAAAGAACAGAACTGTTTACTGCCATTATGCCACCTTGAAAGTTTGAAGGAATGCTTGCTGTTTTAGACCTATTATCTATATCAACAACAGTAATTTCTATATTATCATCTATATTTACACTTGAATAGTCACTTATAATAAGATTAATTCCAGTATTTGCATCATAAGAACAGCCTTCTTCTATAAACAAATTAATTGCAGAACATTCTATTCGTTGCTGTTGACCATCAGTAACACTTGATACAGTATTGCTTGCATTATGAGATGCCCAAGAATATAAGATTCCTGCAAGAGCTAAAGATACAGCAACTAAAAGAATAGTTGCAATAAGTGGAGATATTCCCTTTTTTGTAATTTTTAATTTTAACATATTTTTATCCTATTTATATTTATTTCATAATTTTTATAAATCTAACTTATTTAATAAACAACATTGAAACAATCATATAGATTGGAATGGAAATTACAAGTAATATAATAGAGTGTTTTATTCCTGCTATTGCATTGCCTTCAGAAATTTTACCAATAATTGGACCTGCAAAACTTGCTTGAATAATCAAAAGATATAAGAAATAGGAATTAAATGGAATTTCTTCTATTGGTGTACCAGAAGTAGCTATGCTATTTGATTTTAACATTGGCAAGAATACAATCTGTATTGTTAAAATAATTGCAATAAATATAAAAAACATAAAATATGAAGAAAAGACTGTAGAAAATGTTTTGGCCCTTCTTTCTTCTCCCATCTCATCAATTAATTTTACATAATTGGCTACCGCACTAAATATCTTAATTAGATTTCCACCATGTTTCATAGTTTCTGCAATAACATTTGCAATCTTATTAAACATTGGACTATCTACTTCTGAAAAAACCTCAACAAGCGAAGTTTCAAAAGGCACACCTATTTTTATTTGAGCGGTTATTCTTCTAATATATGTATTTAATGCACCATAATCATGATCTGAAAGAACTTCCATAGAAGTAACTATATTCATTCCACCTTGAAGAAGATTTTTAAGATCTCCTAAAAAAACAAACAGATTGGATTCTAGAGACTTAATTTTTTTAGTATAAACTATTGAAGCAATACCTATTGCAATGATTGTTGGAAAAATACAAAATATAAAAAAATTTGTTCTAAGTAAAAGTATTCCAAGTATAAGTGAACCGATTGCGCCTTTTGCGGCTGCATCAAGTAAATATTCCAATCTTGGACTTAATTTCATTTTTATTCCTCTTATGATATAAACTGCAAAATAATAATAAATAAAATATTAACTAATGGTACAAGACCAAACACACCTATCACCAATAATGCTTCAACACTTAAGCCACCTAACCCACCACCACCTATCATACCCAAGAGCATTATTGCAGAAAACAAAAATAAAGGCCCTGCAATAACAATTGCTGAATATATGTCACCAAAGGTCTCTGCTTTTTTATTTTGATTATCAAGCATTAGCTTATAAGTGAATTGAGCATGTTGTGCTTTTTTTTTCATAAACTCTGGTAAAGATCCGCCAGCCTCTATGTTAGATTTTAATTCCATTAAAAATTTCTTAAGCTCAGGAGAGGGAGTTTTATCACAAACATGCTCCATAGCTTGTGGCAAAGACAAACCTAAACTTAAATATTTATTTATTTTTTCAAATTCTTTACTTATGTTTGGAGTTTCTGATTTCATTGTAGATGTATGAAACATCGCTTCTGGTGGGGCTCCGGACTCTGCAACACTAGACATACTAAGTATTGCTAATGGCAAATTGTTTTTTATTTCTCCAACCTTTGTTCCTATTTTAATATACGGATTAACCAAAGCATAAACCAATATTATAAATACTGATGAAAAACCAACAATGAATAAAACTTTAAGATATTCTGTATAATGAAAAGCAATCAATAATGCAGAAAATAAGATTACTAAAATCAAAGGAATAAATATTGCATAAAAAAGATATCTAGAGAGATAAGTCTCTGGTTCTTCAAGTATATCTGCTTGCATTAATTTTTCATCAAATTCTTTAGATCTTAAAAGATGAGCAATAGGTATAAATAATCTATATAAACTTTTTAAATTCTTTTTTGATTTTACAACCTTGTCTTTTTTAGTACTCATTTTTGATTTTCAATTATAGATAGAATTATCCTTATAAAATATATTTTCTAAAATAATATATATGTATTTCTTTTATAAAGCTTTATTTTTAAGAAAATATACTAGAATTATGCAACAAACTCAACAACATCTCTATCCTGAAGCACATAATCTTTAGAAACGTTCTGCCCAGGAAACCTTGTACTGCCCCAAACTCTCGCACATTTTAGTTCTTTAGAAATTGATTTGTGTATTTGTTTTGCAGCAAATTTAACGGTTGTGCCTTTTTCCAAAACTAACGGATCTGATAAATCTGCTTTTTGCCCTGGCTTTTTTGTGTAGACGATTATTTTATTAACCATTTTAAAAATTTTTTCTGTAATTTTTTTATCATCTTTGAAATCAAAGCATTTTATGTTTTTATAACTATGAACATTAATGTCTGTTTTGGAGAAAGGCATGATCACAAAAATAGAGGGCATATATACTGCTCTAGGGTTAATCAACAACAACAAGTCATCGGTGGTTGTCTTTTGTCCAAGAATTACAGTGTGATTTCTATAGCCCGAATCTTTCAAAAGAGAGATTGCTTGTTCTTTTGGAATTGCCAAGTTTTGTTCATTAAGAAAAGTTAAGCCCATATCTGAACTTTTACGTAATTCTATATTTGGCTTTTGCTTTGTGACAAAGATGTCTTGAGACTCTAATAGAGTTATGAGCCTATCTCTTTGTTCCAGCTCATTATTTGGGACAATAAAAACAATTGCATCAGCAGACCTTATAATAGAAAACAATTGATTCGCCATTTCTTTTGATTCAAGAAACGCAGGAATCTCAACTAATTGAATTAATGCGCCACCGTAATTTAATGTGCCAATCTCTGGCTTTGTAGTCGTAAATGGATATGATGCAATTGTTGGCTTTGCATTTGTAAACTTTGTTAAAAAAGTGCTTTTTCCTGAATTTGCAAAACCGATAATTACAACTTGTCCTGCACCTTCTTTTTTTATGCCAATTGAATGTCCTGTTTTTTTAAGAGCAGCAGCTCTTTTTTCCATTTTGTTTTTTAAATCTGCAATTCTTTTACTTATGTCTCTACGAAGATTTTCAGAACCCTTGTGAGTTGGTGCAGACGAAAGCATACCTTGAAGAGCAATTAATTTCTCTTCATCAGTTTTTGCTTCATCATATTTTTTTTGAGCTGCTACAAACTCATAACTTACATTTGCTGGCATAATTTATTTTATCCTTTTAATTAATAAATATCCATCAGGTATTGTGTTATCTATATTTAAACTTTTTTCATGATCTTTAATTCTCATAATTTGATGTGCGTAATTTTTAAAACAAATAATTCTTCAAAGAAAAGCTTTTTAGAATCTATGATTTGTGAATTTAATTTCAAATCAGAAAGCTTATCTATAATTTCAGAAACGCCATTAAGAGAAGAAACCAAAAGATAACAAACACCTGTGTCTTTTAAGTGCCTTGGTAATTGCTCAATAAACAAATCAATTATTTCTCTGCCTTTCTCTCCTCCATTAACTGCCAAGTCATAGCCATTAATCTCATCATCATCTTCACTTAAGATTTCTTCTGATGGCACATAAGGTGGATTAAAAACAATTAAATCAAATTTCTTATTTTCGTCTATAGAGTCAAAAAGATTAGAATAGATTATTTTTTGTTTTTCAAGATTATATTTCTCTTTGACATTTAGAAGATAATCAATAACTATCGGGTTGATGTCTGTAGAAATCAGCTCATTTACATTATCATAAATCTCTAAGCTTAAAAAGCCATTTCCTGACCCTAGCTCTATTGCTGAATCAAAATGCTTATTTGATTTTATTATCTCTTCTTCTAAAACAGATATCATTAGGGTTGTATCATCATTAGGTAGATACACTCTTGCAGGAATATCCAAACTATATTGTTTAAAATTAAGTATAGTCATATAATATATATGGAGAATAAAGATTTAAAATTCATAGACATTCATTGTCATTATGAGGATTTGTCAAAAGAATATATAAAAGAAACATTCTCAAAAGAAAAAATGATTGCAATCGCAAACAATGTAGACTTAAACAGTTATAGAAAACTTGAAAGCCTAAGAAAAGAAAACATACCTGGACTTTACTTTGCATATGGGATATACCCAGATGTTGTTGTTAATGCAAGATTAGATAATTCTCTTGATTATCTTAAAATAATATTTGAAAATTCAAAAGATAATATTGCAATAGGAGAGATTGGCCTAGATTACAAGATAACAAAAGACCAAGAACTTAGAAAAAAGCAAAAAATAATTTTTGAAAAACAGCTAGATATTGCAAAATCTAGAAAATTGCCAGTAATTGTACAATCTAGATATGCAACAAAAGCTGTTCTTGATGTGCTTTCTGGATATTCTGGTTTTCCGGTGATACTTCATTGGTTTAGTGGCAACACTAATGAAATTCAAACAGCCCTTGATAGGGGATATTATCTAACAATTAGATTTAATAAACCAAGCATACCTAATATTAAAGAACATCTTGACCAAATATTTGTAGAGACAGATTTCCCAATACCTTATTCAGGAAAAGAAATTGAAATAACAGACATTAAAAAATCCTATGAGGTTTTGGCTAATGAAAATGATATTGATTTAGAGTTTTTAAAAGAAAAAATAAATAATAATTTTAATAAAGTTTTCTTAAAAAAATAAATGTGAAAATAAATGATTAAAAAAAATTCAGAAATTTATGACCTATTAGTTGCATGGCTTGCAATATCTTTATGTTTTACAATTGTTTTAGGAAATTATAGTCTTTTAGATTATATCTCAACAAAACAATTTAATTTTACATGGGCTGATTTTTTAACGAAGTTTGGATTGAGCTTAATAATCACAGCAACTTCTTTTATATCACATGAGCTTGCACACAAATATATGGCAATACATCTTGGGGCACACGGTAGATTTATAATGTGGCCAGCATTTTTAATAGCTGGCATTGTTTTTGCAGGGTTACTTGGTGTTGTTTTTATTGCACCAGGGGCAGTATATATCTTTGGTAAACAACATAATATCAAAGAAGATGGTAAAATATCTCTTGCTGGGCCTGCCACTAACCTTATAATGGCCTTATTGTTTTTTATTGCAGCATTATTAGGTGCACCAGCAATAATTGTAACTTACGGAATTTTAATTAATCTATGGATTGCATTTTTTAATCTCATACCATTTGGTCCACTTGATGGTGCAAAAATAATAAGGTGGAATCCAGTTGTTTGGGCAATATTTATTGCAATACCATTATTTGTTATTTTTTTGATATTTTAAAAATAGAAAATTATTTGATCTCGCAATTTCCTGGTGGCAATTTAGACATCAGGTCATCAACTGAAACAACAATTCCTTTCTGTAGAAATTTTTCTTTTAATTCCTTACAAATATCTGATTTCTTGGTCTTGCCAGGAACTAAAATATAGACATCTTTACTTGCAAAAGATATTGCAGAGACAGGACCTGCAATAACTACTTTTCTTTTATTATCAAAGCCAACACCAATCTTTAAATCTATTTTTTTATAATAATCTCTTTTACCCCTTATTACAAAAGCACCAGTGCCTAAGGACTCGCCAGAACCAGCAGTTTTAGTTACTTGCCCATAGCCAACGGAATAGACATCCAAAGAAAATGTGCCACTACTCCAAGCAGAAGAATGTATGGCTGCAAAGTTTGCTGCTTCTTCTTTATCCTGCAAGGGAATTTCTTTTTTTTCTGGATTTAATAATAAGGTATGTGGTGCGCCGTGAATATCTGCATGAAAATAAAGATCATTATTTGAGAAATATTTTTTTACAAGCTGTTCGTTGTTTTTTGCATCTCTTCCTGCCAAAACCAAAAAGCCATTAGTGCTGAAAAACCACTTGAATTTTTCATACCATTCCTTGTTTCTTTTTTCTTTTTTTGAAATCTCAAGCTTTGGTTTGTTTGCTTTTTGTTTTTCAAGCAACGATATTTTGTTTTTTGTAATATCTAAGGCCTTATCTATTCCTTTTATTTTTTCTAAATAACGATTTCTGCCTTTGTATTTATTCTCTGCATTTTTTCCAGCAGATAATTCATAATTTATTTCTATTTTCATAATTATTCTATACCTTGTTCCTTTTCAAGAATATCAATAATTGTACTACTATGGCTTTTCTGAATATAGGTTGGATCAGAAAGATAAAAAACGCTTCTATCTTTTATGTTATTATAGATATCTGGATAATTAATAAAATATTTTCTTTGAATATTATTATAATAGTCTTCAACATTCTTTGCCAAATAACCAATTGCGATATTATAACCTCTTTCTGTTATAACTTCTGAACAATGATAGATGTTAGGAATCTTTGTCATTATTTTTTTAAGATTGTTTAAAAGTTTTTGATTAGAGATGTCCATTTGAAGAAAAGTCCAAACCCTTAAACCATAACCTGCGACACTAGAATTTACTGTTGGGATATAATGCTTGATTAGTCCTTGCTTTTCCATTAACTCAATTGAGGATTTTATTGTTGCTCTATGAAAACCTGTGTGTTTTTTTAATTGCCTAATATTTGGAACTAGAACGCCCTGCTTTCTCATAGAAGATAAAATCTTAATCCTTATTGGGTCTAGAATCTTTTTAGAATCATCCATAAATAATCACAAATAATATATGCAAAAAAAGATATATAAATGGGAGTAATGGTGCCAAATTGGACATTACTCAGAAAATTCAGATTTCAAAAGATCAATGATTGTTTGGGCATCAATACCTAATCTTATCAAGGTGGTGTTGCCTTTTACGCCTTTGCCAGAAATTGTTGTTGAAATAAAACCATAGGTTTCAAGTTCATTGATATACTCTCTAAACCATCTTATAGTTACTGCTTTTTCAGAGTACTTATTACAAAGAGCACAATATTTGTCATAGATCTCTCCGGAATGTAAGATATTTGTTTCCATATATTGGCCAGTTAAACCAATAACTCCTTTTGGCTTTAAAGAACCTTGAGCAATAGCAAAAAGAACAAGCTGTAATTGAATAGGAAGAGTAAGAACCATGCTTTTCATAACTTCCTGCTCTACTTTTTCCTTAGCTTCATATACTTCTTTATCTGTGACTTTTGTGTGCCCTTTAATATCTGCAATCTCTCCTGCTCTAAGTAGCAACATAACTGCACGTCTAGCATCTCCAGACTCCTTTGCAGCAATTGCAGCGGCTACATTAATTGCAGAATCACTAACTACATCTTTTTTAAATGCAAGATCTATTCTTTGATTTAAGATTGCCCTTAACTCTTCAGCATTATAAGGAGGATAGACAGCCTCTTGTTCACAAAGAGAGCTTTTTGTTCTTGAGTCAAGATTATTCTTGAAGAAAAGATTGTTTGAAATGCCAATGATTGAAACTGACCCGCCTTCAAGCTCATCATTTGCTCTTGTTAAGGTGTAAATCAAGTCATCAATTTCTTTATCCTTGATTTTATCTATCTCATCAAGAACAACAACAAAATTAATTTTATTTTCTTTAATGTAAGTTAAGAACTTATCATAAATAAAAGACCTAGAATAACCAAAGAAATTCTGGTCAGGATAAAATAACTGAACACAATATACTAGAACGGTATATTTGGTTTGATAATTTCTACAATTAAGATAAACAGGCAATAATGGCAGGTGTTGATCTTTTGCAAAAAGTTCAAGCTGGGACATTACATGCCTTACAACTGTTGTTTTTCCAGTTCCTACTTTGCCATATACAAAGATGTTGTGTGGCTTTGCTTTTTTTAGAACTGGAGATAGCCACAAAGATAAGTCTTTTATCTGCTCATCTCTGAATGGTAATTTTTCAGGAGCATAATGCGGTGAAATTTTAGACTTATCAGTAAAAACTGAATTTTCGTTTAAAAAAGTATAGAATATATTCTCTGCCATCTCTTACCACGTTCTAAATTAAAATAGTTAATCTATTACCAGAATTTATTCCATAGAGAATATTATATATTAGGAATCAAAGGCTTTTTAAGAGTGTTGAATTTGAAAAACAAATTATTTGTTTACTTTTTTTATTTCTGCAGTCTTTAGCGAGGAATAAATTTTGTTGTGATATTTCGGGTCTTTATTATTAAAAACAGTTAAACCAACACTTGCTACATCTCCATGAGTTACAAGAAGAATTTTCTTTCCTTTGTGTTTCTTCTCTAAATCTTCAAGTAATTCTTTAAATCTATTAGCTATTGAATAAACTGATTCTATGCCTTTGATTGGTTTTCCTGTAATATCACATTCCCAAACTTTTAAATAAAAATTTGTATAGTCTTTTTTTTCAAATTTACCAAAATTTCTTTCCCTTAAGGCTTTGGTTAAAATTATTGGTTTTGCTTTTATGTGATCTCTAACAATCTCTGCTGTTTCTCTAGCTCTTTTAAAATCAGAAGAATAGATTATTGTGTTTTTGTCTAAATCTTTATTTGATTTAATTGAATCTAATGCTTGTTGCTTTCCAAAAGCAGATAAACCATAATGAGGCACTCCGTTTTTTGGATCACTAACAATTATGTGTTTGACATTTCCTGTACTTTGCCCATGCCTCATTAAAAAATATGTGTTTTTCATTTTATTATTCCTCCACCAAGGCATTTATTGCCTTTGTAAAATACACAGAATTGACCAGGAGTTACTACTGTTTGTGGTTGTTTAAAGATTACTTTTGCCATGTTGTCTTTTTGTAAGGTTACGGTTGCAGGAATCTCTTTTGTTGTGTATCTTATTTTTACTTTTAGCTCTTTAGGTAACTTCTCGGTGATAAGATTAACTTTTTCTAAAGTTATTTCTTTAATTTTTTTTTCTTGTTTGTGTGTAATAATCAAATGGTTCTTTTTGGTATCAAAGCCACAAACAAAATATCTTTTGCCATCTCTTCCAAGGCCTTTTCTCTGACCAAGAGTGTAAAACCACAAGCCATTGTGATTGCCAAGAACTTTGCCTGAAACATCAACAATCTTGCCTGGCTTTTTGCCAAGCTCTTTTTCTATAAATTTAGAGATGTCGCTACCAGAAACATAGCAAAAATCCTGAGACTGCTTGGTCTTTGAAAAAAAATCAAAATCTTGCTTTTGAGCAATAGCATATACTTGATCTTTTGTCAAATCCTGAAGTGGAAAAATAATTCGTGATAGCCAAGCCTTTGGAAGAAGGCAAAGGCCGTAAGTCTGGTCTTTTGTTTTGTCTTTTGGTTTACAAAGATATCCATTTTTTATTTTTGCATAATGCCCTGTTGCAACATACTTGATGTTTCTTGAATCAGCAAAATCAAGAAGAGCCTTAATCTTGCTATAACGATTACAAACAACACAAGGATTTGGAGTTCTGTTATTTTTTAATTCTTTTTTAAAATAAGAAACAACTTCCTTTTCAAAATTTTTTCTTTCATCAACAATGTGGTGTTCAATATTTAGTTTTTTACAAACGTCTTTTGCTATCGCTATTGCCTGAGGAGTGCAGCAAGAATTATCTTTACAACTAGCGCCTGAAAAGACAGGGAGCTTTAAAGAAACTGCAATTGGTGTATAGTCCATCTTTTTAAGAACAACAAGAGATATAGAAGAATCCACTCCTCCTGAAACACCAACAACAACTCTTTTGTCTTTCATAATAATCTTTAAAAATTATATGTTTTTGCTTTGGAGATTGCGTCATCTACCAATGAATCAATATCTTGGATATTGTTTTCTATATATTTAACATCCTCAAGACGACCCCTTGTCTTTGGGTGTTCTGCCACCATAAAAGAACAGCAGTCCGGATATGGGGCAATTGAGATGTTGTAAGTACCAATCTTTTGAGCAATTGCAATTATCTCATCCTTGTTTAGGCCAATCAATGGAGAGATGACTGGAAGCTTAGATACCTCATAAATGCAATTAAGGTTTTCAAGAGTTTGAGAAGCGACTTGGCCAACAGAGTCGCCAGTAATAATGCCTAATGCATTTTCTATATCTGCAATCTTATTTATTATTCTAAACATAAACCTTCTATAAATGATCATACGATAATCAGCAGGAACTAGCATCAACAATTGTTTTTGAATATCAGAGAAAGGAACAACAATCAATTTGGTATTGCCTTGAAAATTCTTTAAAACATTACAGAGCTTGAAAATCTTGTCCTCTACTTCTTTTGTTACTAGATTATTGCTTTGGATATGCACATAGATGACCTTACAGCCCCTTTTGTTTAGCATATAGCCTGAGACTGGGCTATCTATTCCCCCAGACAAAGAACATACCAGCTTTCCTGTAGAACCTACTGGCAGACCACCAATGCCTTTAAAGGTGTCTTTGTTGGTATATACAAAAACCTCTTTTTCTGTAATCTCAACACCAATATCCAGCTCTGCTCCTTTAAGCTTAACTGCTTTTTTTAGATGCATAAAAATATCAGAGCCAATCTCTGCATCCGCTTCTTGAGAAGTTAATGGAAACTTCTTATAAGATCTAGTAGTGGTTATTCTAAAATTAGAAAAGCCCTTTTCTCTGGATTTTGCAATATTGTAAGCTAGCTTTTTTATGTCTTTAATATCCCTTTCACAAGAATAGGAAAATGAAAAGCTAGAGATGCCAGGCGTGTTTTCAAGGATTGTTTTTAGAGTGTCTAAATTGGAATCATCTTTTAAAACCAAAATCAACCTGCCATATCTCTTAAATGATGATAAAATCTCATCTTTACAAGAAATATTAATGTTTTTTAAAAGAGCATTCTCAAAAATAAAGCGATTAGATTTTTTTATACCAATCTCTGAATAATGAATAATTACATGTGTTGTTTTCATACTTAACATATATTTAAGAACAAAAAGAAATTAAAAAGGAAGCTAATTTCAAAAGATAAAGTTTATAAAGGAAAGTTTTAAAATTTCTGGGATTTTTGAACAAAGATATAACAATTTGTTTTTATATATTTTGGTTCAATAATATATTACTATATTTTTATAAAAAAAGGGGATAAACAAAAAAAGGTGAATAAAAATGGCATTTTTTGACAACATATTTTCTAGAAAACAAGAACTAGATGTTGATGACTACTTAAATAACATGGAAATTGAGGAAGAACCAGAAGAAGTAGACTTTTGGATAAAGCCTATCAGTTTACAAACAAACGCAGAAGTAGAAGAAGTAATAAGAGAGTTAAAAGAGAGAAATATTGTACTTTTAGATATTGAAAATCTAAGCAAAAGAAATGCTCAAAGAGCAAAGCAGTTTCTTGGACAAATAAAGATGTTTGTTAAAGATACAGGCGGAGACTTAGCAATGGTTTCTGCATCAAAGATACTTTTAACACCATCTAAAGTCAAGATCAAGAAAAAGTAAAATATAGATGGAATTAAATAAATTATCCTTTCCTGTCAAAATAACTCTTGAGGAAGCTATTTCAATATTCCAAAAAGAGTTTGACAAAAAAGGGTATAAGGTAAAGATTACAAAAGATAATATTCACCTTAATATCACACCTTATTGGGTCTGTTTCTATGATATTGATTGTAAAAATAAAGAAGGCAAGTATCAGCACATCTCTGCACAGACAGCACTTAATTCTTTGACTAACAAAGTTGAGGATGAATTTTTAAAGCTTTTAGATATTACAACCCCTAAGGTTATAGAGCGCTTAGATGTTTCTTTTGTAGAAAAGGTAGAAATTAGAATTAAGAAATCTATAGTTAAGAAAAGTGAAGCACAAGAGACAATAACTAAAATGTTAGCCTGTAAGTTTAGTGCAGAAAAAAACAATATCTCTTTAAGTGGCTTTGAACAAATCTACATACCAATCTGGAGATGCGATGCTGAAAATTTAGAAATTTATTTTGATGGCGTGACTTCAAAAATAAATAATTTCAAAAAAATAGTAAAAAGAAAAAAGAGCAATAGCGAGATTTTCTCAGAAATGATTAAAGATATCAAGCACCCTAAAAAGTTCTTTGAGTATTTGTTAAATTTTATTGTTGGAATATTTAAAGCACTATTTGAATTATTAAAATATATGATAAAAAACTGGCAAGTTAGTTTGATTGTTTTGGCAGTTCTTTTTGTTATTTTTTATTTCGTCTTTTTTTAAATATTTGAATAATCTCTTTTTGATTTTCTTTAATTATCTGCTCTATTATTTTTGATCTTTCTAATAAGCAAGAATAAACAAATTTTGTAAATTTAAAATATTCTTTAGTTTCTTGCAATCTTTCCAACAAAGAGATGTATGTTTCACGGTTTTCTAGATTTATTATTGCTCTACAATAATTGTTTTTTTGTAGAATGAAATTCATTATTTCTCTTCCTGTTCTGCCATTCCCATCCATAAACGGATGAATTGCTTCAAAAGCAATGTGCATGTAAGATGCCAGTTCTACAGGGTGTGTGTTTTTATTTTTGTTATAGAAACCAATTAACCTTGACATCTCTTTTGGCACTTTCTCGGAACTTGGTGGCTTATGTGTAGAACCTAAAATAAATACTGGTGCTTGTCTATATTCTCCAGGATTTTTCGTATCAAAGCCATCCATTATCTTCTTATGTATGTTTTTAATAAGTTTTTCATTTAGTTGTTTTTTATTTTGTAAAAACTCCTTTGTTTGTTTTAGATTTTGAATTTCTTTTATCTCATCTAGATGTTTGCCAGAGATGCCTAGATTTTTCTCAATAACCTGTGTAGTCTGTAAAAGACTTAGAGTGTTTCCTTCAACTGATGCACTACCATGAGCAAATCTTATGTATTCGTCTTTATCAAATTGAACAAAGCTTTCTTGCAAGGTGTTTTTGAAAAGTTTATAATTATATTTTAATCTTTCAAGCTCTAGTATTTCTGAGAAATTAAGAACTTTTATAGAATATTTATTTTTAGTTTCTTTTGCATTTTCTATAATTACTCTGTTTCTTAATTGATTGAATTTTTCCGTAATTTCAACAGAATCAGAAATTTCAGTTATAGGTACACTTATCTTTTTTCTTTTTTTATTTTGAGCAATTACTTCTTCTAGAAAATAACCTGTTTTCCTTTTTGTAATAAACATAAATATTTTTACCCACAAAAAGTTTAAAAAGCAGTGTTTTCATAAAAATGTGGGTAAAGACAAATTATCGATTTCTTCTTGTGTCTTTGCAATTGATATCTTTTCTCTAAGCCTTTTAGAACCAGAAAAACCAGAAACTAGCTGTAGCAGATTGTTCTTTTGATATTTGATTTCTAGGTTGTATTTCTTTGAAAGCTTAGTAAATAACCTAATGTTTTCTTGTTTTGTCTTTGGCTCTTTATCAGAAATTAAAGAAAAAATCTCTGGGCTATTAAGAGCGGTTCTTGCAACCATTAATCCTGAAAAAACATCGATATCATTAAACATCTTGTAATTGCTTAAGCTTATGTCTCCATTATAGATTACTGGAATAGACAGGTCTTTTGCTATCTTTTCAACAGCTTTATAATCTGAAGGCGTTTTATAACCTTGTGTCTTTAGCCTGCCATGAATTGCAATAGCATCAATCCCTGCATTTTCTAAGGACTTAACAATTACAGAAATATCTTTTTTTGTAGTGCCTAGCCTTACTTTGGCAGTTATTGCTTTTTGAGTGTCTTGCTTTATCTCTTTAAGAGTCTTAGAAACTAAATCTATATCATCAAGAAGAAAAGCACCTGATTTTCCAGCCTCTATCTTTGGAGATGGACAACCAAGATTAAAATCAATAATCTTAAAAGAAAGATCTTCTATTTTTTTAAAAGCAGAAATTGTTTTTTTAGCATCTGTAAAATTACCAACTAGTTGAAGAGAAACAGGATAGTCTTCATCTTTTGTTTTTAGCTCAGGGATCTCTTCAAGAGAAGAATTAAGAATATAATTGATATGAACCATTTCCGTGTATGGCAATGCACAACCATTCTCTACACAAAGACGCCTAAAGGCAAGGTTTGTATATTCTAGCATTGGAGCTAATATCCCCTTGTTTCTTATCCTGATTTTACCAATATTAAATGAAGCCATAATAAAACTGATTTATTTAAATAGTTTTTATATATAATAATATATAGGAAAAAGAATAAAAACATGTGAACTTTTTATGAAACTAGATAATAAAACGATTTTCTCTATACTTTTAGTGTTACTTTTTGTTGGGTCAATATTTGCAATAATGACTACTGGCGGAGATAGAGCAAAACCTGGTAGCGATATCAACTCAGATTTAAATGTAAATCTTACGCCTGTTAACTATAATGCTCAGTTTGATGCAATTGTTCTAGAAGTATTTCCACAAATAATTGTGGCAGGCAAACCTGTTGATTATGATCAAGCATCTATTGATAACAAGCTATTAGAGCTACAGGGCCTAAAAAGCAAAAATGTTTCTTTTAGACAAACAGAAGATGGAAGCATTAATGTAGTTATTACACTTAATATTCTTGCAGACAAAAAACAAGAAATTGTTTCTAAGATAAAAGAACTAAATATTATTGAGGAGCCAATAGAGATGTATCAATATGCTTTGCTTTCAATTCCTGCAGAAGTAAACTTTACAAACGATAACAACCAAGAAATCCTTTATTCTTTTGGAGCAACACCTATTGAAGGAATAATTAATATTGAGACATTAAAAGAAGACAACATATCTGTTGCTTGTTATGCTACATTTAGTGGCCAAAAGCTATTAAGTGCTACTGGAATAGAGATGTATAATCTTAGTTCCTATCCACAAATGCTCATAAGCTCTGGAGATTTTAATGTTATTGGTTATGATGCAAAAATACTTCTAGATGCACAAACAACATTAATATACTCCAAAGACAAAAAAGAAATTGAAGAAAAAATAAAAACAGACAAAAATGACACTGAAATAACATTTAGCTTCTCACAAAACCTAATGTTTACTATACCAGAAGACAAAAATACAGAAGAATTGGGTATTGCTCTAGATAACTTAAGAGACGAAAATAAATTTTCACATTATGCTTTAAATGAAGAAGATTTAAGTTTAGAAGTTTATTTAAATGAAGATACAAAAGATAACGAATACCAAGAACTTAAAACACAAATAAAAGAAATTAGTGG
>ERZ795051.182-NODE-182-length-100480-cov-10.842330_pt1 | contig 100480 bp, 76 predicted proteins | sample MGYA00375135_ERZ795051 | MGnify/ENA primary metagenome ERZ795051 (study PRJEB30180, sample SAMN05720222) | activated sludge metagenome | isolation source: Anaerobic digester | place: Japan | collected 2015-05-26 ... | reverse complement strand
ATTTGTTTCTATTAGTATTATGTCTAAGAAGTCTTTCGTGTAAATTTGAAGTTTGACCAATATACCTTAGTGAATTATTATTTTGAATAATATATACAAAATATTTCATAAAAACTCCAAATAAAAAAAGGCTTTCAGAAAAAAATTTCTAAAAGCCTAATTTTTAAGTGGGCCCTGAAGGATTCGAACCTCCGACCCTCTGCTTGTAAGGCAGATGCTCTGAACCAACTGAGCTAAGAGCCCTTTTTTTACAAATTTTATCAAATTTGAAATACTAATATAATAAAAAATTTTTGCGATTGCAAATTTTTTTTCAATTATTTTTAATTTTTTTTCTTATTAAGCCAAATTTTTTAGAAAATTTTCTATTATTACATTAACAAATTCCGGATTTTCTATTGGTGACATATGACCAGCTCTTGGAACAATAGCAAAATCCGATTTAGGAAACTCATCTGCAAATTCTTTTATGATTTTGGGGGGACAAGATACATCATCATTTCCGCCAAAACATAATACTGGAATAGAAATACTTTTGAGAGCTGAAAAAGTTTCAGTCCTGGAAAGCATAGCTATTTGACAACCTTTAACTCCAATAGGAGAATTACTTGAACAAATATTAATCCATTTATCAATTAAGCCCTGGTTTTGTGTTTTGGTTTCATGTCCAAATAAAGGTGTAACAAAACTTTTAACAAAACTTAATAATCCTTCTTCGTTTATTTGTTTAATGGTTCCTTGACGTCTCAATTTAGCAGTAGTATCATCGGCAAATGCATGTGTATCACAAAGAATAGCTCCTTTGAATGTGTTAAAATCTCTTTCTAATGCTCTAAATGTGATATATCCGCCCATAGAAAGTCCACAAACAACAGGTTTATCAAGTTGAAGTTCATTAATTAAATAAAAAAGATCATCTACCATCATTTCCATTGTATATTGACCATCTCCAACTTCACTATTTCCAAGACCGCGTAAATCATAGCGGATAACTCTGTAATTAGAATTTAAATAATCAGCTTGGGCATCCCACATTGTGTGGTTAAAAGGGTAGCCATGTAAAAAAATTATTGATTGCTTATCTATGTTTTCATTATCATAAACTGCAATACCGTTATTAAGTTTTTTCATAGTAAACTCCGTTATATTTTAAGTTCATCTTTTAAATATTGTCCAAAATATTTAAGCAATATTTCTGCAGCTGATGTTGGTAAAAGTTTATTTTCAACAACTTGTTTTTGAATATCATCCAGATGTGCAATAACATTAGGACAGTTATAAAAATAATCTTTTAACTTGGTTTCTATCATTTTAAATATCCATTCGATGTTTTGTTTTTTTCTTCTTTCAAAGAAAAATCCATTTTCTTTTGTAATTTTTTCATAGTCTTTAATAACTTGCCACAATTCTGGTATACCTTGTTTGGTATACGCAGAACAAGTATATGCTTGAGGTTTCCATCCAGGGGTAGTGGAGGAAAGATATCTTAAGGCGTGTGAGTATTCAGCTTTAGCCATATTAGCTTTCTGGATATTATCTCCATCAGCTTTGTTTATAACAAGGGAATCTGCTATTTCAATAACTCCTTTTTTGATACCTTGTAATTCGTCTCCGGCTCCTGCAATCATTACTAAAAGGAAAAAATCTACCATAGACCTTACAGTTATTTCATTTTGTCCAACTCCAACTGTTTCAATTAATACAACATCAAAGCCAGCAGCTTCACAAACTAAAATTGTTTCGCGACTTTTTCTTGCGACTCCGCCAAGTTCTCCGCCAGATGGAGTAGGTCGAATAAATGCATTTTGTTCTCTTGAAAGTTGTTCCATTCTTGTCTTATCGCCTAAAATACTTCCGCCAGAGATACTGCTGCTTGGATCAACTGCTAATACTGCTACTTTATGTCCTTGTTGAATAAGATACAATCCTAAAGCTTCGATAAGTGTGCTTTTACCGGCGCCAGGTACTCCTGTAATTCCAACTCTTAAAGATTTTCCAGTGTATGGTAAAAGTTTATTTAATACTTCCTGTGCAATTTCATAATGTGCTGGTGAATTACTCTCTATAAGAGTAATTGTTCTTGCAATTATAACTCTATCTCCTTTAAGTACTCCTTCAACATATTCGTCTGGTGTGAGTTGTTTTCTCTTTTTTACTGTTTGTGGATTTTGAGCTAAGTAGGGATTAACTTTTACTTTATCAGGATCTACTCCTTTAACAAATTTCGTAGCAAATGCATCACTAGCATTTTCTGGTACCCATTCTGGAGTATATGAATTGTTTTCCATCTTTCTACCTGTAATGAATATTTGCAATCTCTTTTACAAAATTAACAAATTCTATTTTAATTTAAAAGTAAAATAATGGAAAAATATTGATATTATTAAGCAAACTGGGAATAGAAAAGGATTGATAAATATTTTGAATAGGAAATTTGAATAGGGGAATAAAATTATATTTATATAATCATTTTACAAATATATGGAATAATAAAAACAAAGTCAATATTTAATTTAAATTATTTATTACTTACAATTAATTATAACTAAAATTGTTATTTGGGTAGTATTAATTTATAATAAATAGGTTTTTCTATGCTTGTTCAAATTACATTACCTGAATGGGTTGATAATTTTTTAAAAAATTATCCAGAGCGATTTATTTCAATTGAAGAAAGAATGAAATTTGTTATTGATTTATCAAAAGCAAATGTAGAAAATGCTACTGGTGGTCCATTTGGTGCTGCAATTTTTGAGAAGAATAGTGGTAAATTAATATCTGTAGGTGTTAATCGTGTAACTGCAATTAATAATTCTGTAGCACATGCAGAAGTTGTTGCCATTATGATGGCTGAAAAAGTATTGAATAATTTCGATTTAAGTTCAGAAAATCTACCAGATTTACAATTAGTAACAAGTTCGCAAATGTGTATAATGTGTTATGGTGCAGTGATATGGTCTGGTGTAAAATCGGTTGTTATGGGCGCAAGGGGTGAAGATGTTGAAAAAACTTGCGGATTTGATGAAGGTCCTTTGCCAGAAAATTGGATAGAAGAGCTCAACAAAAGAGGAATTGAAATTTTAAGAGATGTTCTTAAAGATGATGCTAAAGCTGTTTTACAATATTATTGTGATAAACATTCAATAATTTATAATCCAAGTAGAGCGAAAAAGTGATAAAAATTTCATTTTATATTAACGGACAATTTAAATCTTTAATTATTAAGCCTGAGTTAACACTTTTGGAATTAATTAGAAATAAGTTACAATTAACAGGTGTTAAAGAAGTGTGTACAGAAGGTGATTGTGGCGCCTGCACTGTAATTATTGCTAAAGTTGAAAATGGAGAAATAAAATATCATAATATTAATTCTTGCATCTATCCAGCTGTAAAAATTCATGGAGCTCATGTAATTACGCTTGAGGGAATTTCTCAAAACGGGAAATTAAATCCTGTTCAGCAAAAAATGGTTGATAATTATGCTATCCAATGTGGCTATTGCACATCCGGTATTATCCTTTCTTTGATTACTTATTATATTAATAAGAATAATGATAATTTTTCAAAAGATTATAGCTTTTTAGATGGTAATCTGTGTCGCTGCACAGGTTATTCTGCAATTAAAAAATCTTTTGATGTTGAGGCTAATTATTTAAAAGAAGATTTGATACCAAAAAATTTAATTGATATAGAAGAACAATTATTACAATTTAATTATAAAGTTAAATATATCGAGGAAAATATAATTTCGGATGTTCAAAATTATTATGTGCCAGAAAGTTATGAAGAGTTGTTTGATATTATAGATAAATTAAACGGCGATTACAAATTTATAAACGGCGCTACCGATGTTGGCGTTGAAATGACAATAAGAAAAAAGTTTTATAAAAATTATATTGATTTATCAAGAATAAAAGATTTGAATACAATTCGTGAAGATAATAATTATTTTTATATCGGTGGAAATGTTACTTTCCAACAAATTGCCAATTATAAAAATTTAGTTAGATATTATCCTATAATAAATGAAATGATGCCTTTAATTGCATCACAACAAATAAGAAATGTTGCTACTCTTGCAGGTAATATAGCCAATGCATCTACAATAGCAGATTTTCCGGTGCTTTTGTTAGTTTTAAGTGCAGGTATTAATAAAAAGTTTAAAAATGGTGGAGGTTATTCACTTCTTTCAAATTTTTACATGGACTATAAAGTTACTTCATTAAATAAAGGGGAAATTATTACAGCAATTCAGATTAAAAAACATGATAACTTTTTTGTTAATTTTATCAAATCTTCAAAAAGAAAAAAAGTGGATATAGCATCTGTAAATTCTGCAGTTAGAATTAAACATTTTTTAGGGAGAATATTAGAATTTGAATTAGCTTATGGAGGTGTGGCGCCATATCCAAAACTTAGTTATAATGCAAAAAAATACTTTCAGGACAAATTGTTTAGTGAAATTAATGTTGATCAAGCAGCAGAATTAATATTAGAAGAATTTACTCCAATCAGCGATATTCGTGGATCCGATGATTTTAGAAAACAGTTAATAAAAAATCATTTAATAGTTCATTTAGAAAAATTTAAAGAAGAAAATCCGAGGCTTAAATGAGCCATTATTCAAATTTAATTTACCATGCAATAGGTAAAAGTAAATTTATTGGAGACACTAAGAATATCGCAAATTTAAAATACGCAAAGTGTCTACTTTCCAGATCTGCGCACGCAAAAATTAAAAAATTGGATATAACTGATGCAAAAAATTCTGCAGGTGTGATTGATATAATTACTTATAAAGATATTCCAGGGCAAAACCAAATAGGGCACGGTCCAATTAAAGATGAGCCGCTTTTACCAGAAGGCGAAGTATTTTATATTGGGCAACCAATTTGTATCGTTGTTGCGGAAAGTTATCGTGAGGCTGAAATTGCTATTAACAAAATAAAAATCGAATATGAAGAACTTGAAAAAATTCTAACTATTGATCAAGCCATTGAAAAGAAATCTTTTTATATCCAACCAAAAGTAATTGAAAGAGGAGATATCAAAAAAGGTTTTGATGAAGCAATTCACGTAATTAATGGTGAATTTGAAACAGGCGGGCAGGAACATTTTTATCTTGAAACTCAAAGAGCTCTTGCAATTCCAGAAGATGATGGTGGGCTGTTTGTATTTTCAGCTACGCAATCAACAGCAGAAGTTCAGGAAATTATTGCTACTATTTTAGGTAAAAAATCATCCGATATTACGGTAGATGTTCCACGACTGGGTGGTGCTTTTGGAGGCAAAGAAAGAGGTGCTACTTTGTGGGCAGCACTTGCATCCATTACTGCATATAAGACTAATTATCCTGTTGAGCTTATTCTTTCTCGTGAAGAGGATATGCTTGCAACAGGAAAAAGACATCCATTTAAATTTATCTATCGTGTTGGATTTGATAATAATGGAAAAATCACAGCATTAGATATTAATTTATATTCAAATGGTGGGTATTATATCGATTTATCAATTCCTATTTTAGAAAGAGCAATGATGCACATTGATAATTGTTATTTTATACCAAACATCAAAGTAACTGGCGCAGCTTGTAAAACTAATTTACCGCCTAATACTGCTTTCCGTGGATTTGGGGCGCCACAAGGAATTTTTGCAATCGAATATATATTGGATAAAATAGCTATAAATTTAAACTTAAAAAGAGAATTAGTTCAAAAGATAAATCTCTATGAAGAAAATCAAACAACTCACTATGATGAAATAGTAAAAGATTTTATTGTAAAAGGTTTGTTTATTAAGGTAGTTAACTCTAAAATATACAAAGAATTATTAAAAGATATTAAGTCATTTAACAAAATAACTAAATATAAAAAACGAGGAATTTCTATTGTCCCGGTAAAGTTTGGAATATCTTTTACTTTAACTTTATTAAATCAAGCATCTGCATTGGTATGGTTTTACACGGATGGTTCCGTTTCTGTAAGCCACGGTGGTGTGGAAATGGGGCAGGGTATTAATGCAAAAATAGCAAATATTGTTTCACGAGAATTTGGTTTATCTATTGATAAAATAAGAGTTGAAAGCTCTAATACAAAAAGAACTGGAAATGCATCTCCAACGGCAGCTTCAACTGGAACAGATTTAAATGGTAATGCAGTTTATAACGCTGTTAGGCAAATCAAAAACCGTTTAATCAATTTTATAAAATTACATTATACCGAACATTTTGAGGATAAAATTACAAAGGTTGTTTTTGCCGACAATAATGTTTATTTAAACGAGGGAAAATACATTTTTGCATTTTCGGAACTTATCCATACTGCTTATTTAAATAGAGTTGACTTAGGTGCACACGGTTTTTATAAAACTCCGGATATTTATTTCGATAAAACTATAAACAAAGGTAATCCATTTTATTATTATGCTCAAGGGCTGGCAATTAGCGTTGTAGATGTCAATACGCTACTTGGCGAATTTGATGTTAAAAAAGTAATTATTTATCACGATATTGCTAATTCTCTGGATTATAATATTGATTTAGGACAGATTACAGGTGCATTTGTTCAGGGTATGGGTTGGTGCACATTTGAAGAAGTGAAATATGATAAAAACGGTAAGTATTTGGTTACAAGCCCATCTGTTTATAAAATTCCAACTATTAGTGATGTTCCGGATGATTTTCAAATTTATCAAGTTAGAAAAAAAGCTAAAAAAAGTAGCATTATGGGAAGTAAGGGAATAGGTGAGCCGCCTTTGATTTATGGTATGTCTGTTTTCTTTGCAATCAAAAATGCAATTGAAAGTTTAGGAGATTATACAAAGGATTGTAATTTGAAACTTCCAGCAACGCCGGAAAATATCTTAAAGGCAGTAGAACAAGTAAAAAATTCTATTAGCGAAATTCACTTGCAATTCAAAAATAAAGTAAAAAAATATGAAATTATCTAATAAAAGGTCATAAAAATGAAGCCTATAATGTTACCAAATTTAATTAATTTGATCTATGAAGAATATTACTATAATAATTCGATATTTGGCATACAACAAGATTTTTTCCATATTCCCAAATCAACAAGAAAATATAAAATTTTTGATAAAATAATTAGCACGCCGGTTGGACCTGCCGCAGGTCCACATACACAGCTGGCTCAAAATATAATTTGTTCTTACATAACCGGCGGAAGATTTTTTGAATTAAAAACTGTTCAAGTTCTTGATGATTTAATAATTCCAAGGCCTTGTATTGATGCTGAGGACGAATGTTACAATGTTGAATGGTCGCAGGAATTGAAAATAGAGGAATCATTTGATGAATATTTAAAGGCTTATTTGCTAATTCATTTACTAAAATCAACTTTTCATATGTGTAATGATGAATTTTGTGATTTTGTATTTAATATTAGTGTCGGTTACGATTTGAAAGGTATTAAAAGTGCAAAGGTTGATGATTTTATTGAAAAGTGTAAGAATTTACAACTCAGTCCCAAATTTACAGAATATAGAACTTTGATGATTAAATTTCTTGAGAATACTTATCATAAATTATATTCTAAGTTTCATTATAATTTAAAAATTATAGATATTATTTCAAAGTTTACACAAATTTCTCCGCAAATGGCTAACTCTGTAACACTTTCAACAATGCACGGGTGTCCAATTGAGGAAATCGAAGAAATTGGTAATTATTTGCTTACACAAAAAAAATTGCATACTTTAATTAAGCTCAATCCTACATTGCTTGGCTATGAAACTGTAAGAGAAATACTTAATAAAACAGGTTTTAAATATTTAAAACTTGATCAAAACGATTTCGAACACGATTTAAAATATGATCAGGCAATTAAAATAATAAAAAATCTTGCTAAGGTTGCTAAAGAAAATAAATTAAATTTTGGTATCAAGCTTACTAATACTCTTCCAGTTTGGAATCATAAAAATAGGTTGCCAGATAAAAAAATGTATCTTTCTGGAAAAGGATTGTTTTATTTATCATATGAGTTATTAAAAAAGCTTAAAAATCAATTAGATAGTGAGCTTGAGGATAAAATAATTTATTCATATTCTGGCGGTGTAAATAAAGATAATGTGCTTGATGTTTACAATGCAGGCGCTTTTCCAATCACTGTTGCAACAGATTTATTAAAATTAGGTGGTTATACAAGACTTAAAAAAATTGCTGAACAATTTGAAGCTGATAGCATAGAAAAAGAAAGTGATTTAAAAGTTAAGCAACTTAAAAGATATGAAAAAGTTAATAAAAAACTTACAGATAAATTACCAGAGTTCGATTGTTACATTGCTCCCTGTGAGTTTACTTGTCCTATATCACAAAAAGTGCCCTTATATATCGAGTTAGCAAGGCAATATAAATATCGCGAAGCGTTTGAAGTTATTATTGAGGATAATCCTTTACCAAATATATTATCTTATATATGTGACCATAAATGCCAGTTTAATTGTTCGTTAAAAGAGTATGGAAATTCTGTTGAAATACGAGAAATAAAAAAAATTGCTACAAAAAATGGTTTTTATTTTAATGATAAACCAATAAAATTTGACGAAAATATTAAAGTAGCAATAATTGGTGCCGGTCCATCCGGTCTTGCTGCAGGTTATTTTCTTGCACGAAATGGTATTAAAGCTAAAATTTTTGAAAAAGAAGATGTAGCCGGCGGAACAGTTAGGCATATCATACCAGAATTTAGATTAAGCCAGGAAACAATTCAAAAAGATATTGACTTTGTGAAATCTTTTGGTGTTGAAATTGAATATGGTGTTAAAAATATTGCTATTAAAGAGTTAGAAGAACAAGGATACAACTTTATTTATCTTGCAATTGGTGCAGAAAAACCTAGAAATTTAAAATTATCAAAAAATGGTGAAACGGAGAAAGCAAAAATTATTACTGCTATTGATTTCTTGAAACTTTATAATAAAAGGAAAGTAAATGACATAGGAAAAAGTGTTGTTGTTATAGGTGGTGGCAATAGTGCTATGGATAGTGCAAGAGCAGCTACAAGAGTTAAAGGAGTTGAGAAAGTTTATCTCGTCTATCGTAGAACTGCTGATATGATGCCTGCCGATCTGGAAGAATTTGAAGCTGCATTAAATGAGGGTGTTATTTATAAAGAGTTATTATCTCCTAGCGAATACAAACAAGGAAAAATGATTTTCCAAAAAATGCAAATTTTGGATGAGCTGGAAAATGGAAGATTAAAAATCAAACCAGTAGAGAATGAATTTGTAGAAATTATTGCTGATTATGTAATCCTTGCCATAGGTGAGGAAGTTGATAAGGAATTTTTAGAAAAAAATAATATTGAAGTTTTGAATAATTCAATACAATGTTCAAAAAATAATATTTACATTGGTGGTGATGCTAGAAGAGGTCCATCTACAGTTGTTGAAGCAATCGAAGATGGTAAAAAATTTGCTTTTGAAATTATTAATAAGATAGGTAAAAATATATCGAAAAATAAATTACCAGAGTTTAGCGAATTTGAATTTGATTACTACAAAGAATCTATCAATCGAAAATTAAATTATAATAAAAATGATATTTTTAGCCAATGTTTACTATGCAATGTAGTTTGCAATAGATGTGTTGATGTTTGTCCTAATCGTGCTAATTTAGTATTTAAAGTTGATAGCCCTTTATTTAAGGATAAATATCAAATTGTTCATTTATTTGATTTATGTAATGATTGTGGAAATTGTGAAACTTTTTGCCCACATAATGGTGCACCACATAAAGAAAAGTTAACATATTTTAGTAACAAAAAAGATTTTGAAAATAACAAACAGCCAGGTTTTTATTTTAATGAAAATGGAAATATAATCATCCGCTCCAGTGATGAAATGCGTGCTAAATATCTTGCTAAAGAGTTAAAATAATGGCTTGAACATAAATTTTGGGAAGAAATATGAATATATTAATTGAAAATGCTACTTATTATTCATTTTTGAGTAATTCATTTGCAAAAAATGCTTGTATATTTATCAAAGGTAATAAGATAAAGAAAATATTTTCTGATAGGGAAGAAATTAACAAAATCTTAGAAAAAGATGATATTGATTTTTATATTGATGCCAGGGATAAAATTATTTTACCAGGTCTTGTGAATGCTCACATGCACTTTTATGGTTCTTATGCAACAGGATTAACAAATATCAAAGAAAGCACTAATTTTGTGAATATTCTTAATAATTTATGGTGGAAACTTGATGCATCACTGAATTCAGAAGCTAATATTTTGAGTGCATTAGGATATATTGAAAATGCAATAAAACATGGAACAACTACAATTATAGACCATCATTGCAGCCCATTTGCAATAAAACATTCTTTACAAAATATTGGTGAGCTTGCACTTAAATCTGGAATCAGGCTTAGCACTTGTTTTGAAATATCTGAACGAAATGGCTATGATATTTTTGTGAAATCTTTAGAAGAGAATATAAGCTATAAGTCATTTTGTGATAATATCGATTCAAAAAGATTACACAGTATAATAGGTCTTCATGCATCTTTTACTTTAAGCGATGATGCATTAAAAATTATTGAAGATGAAACTAAAGAATTAAAAGTGGGATATCATATCCATGTTGCAGAAGATATTGAAGATGAAGAAGATGCAAAAAGTAAAGGTTATAAAAATGTTGTTGAAAGATTGCATAAATTTGGAATTACAGGACCTAATTCAATTTTTGCGCACTGTGTTCATGTAAGTGATGAAGAAATATCTTTACTGAAAAAAACTAAAACAATGGTTGTAAATAATCCACAATCAAATATGAATAATGCTGTTGGTGTAGCTAATATAAAAAAATTATTGAACAAAGGTATAATTGTTGGTCTTGGTAGTGATGGAATGACAGTTAATATGTTTGAAGAATTAAGAAATGCGTTGTGGCAACAAAAACTTATCAATAAATCTCCGCATATGTTTTTTAATGAAGTTATAAAAATGCTATTTTATAATAACTATCTAATTGCAAATAAATTATTTGGAACGCAATTGGGATATATTAAAGAAGGTGCTGAGGCTGATTTAATTCTAATTGATTACAATCCGCCAACTCCACTAAGTGAAAATAATATCTTTGGTCATCTTTTATTTAGAATATCTCAAGAAATTGTTGATACTACAATTGTTGATGGTAAAATTTTAATGTTGAATAAACAAATTATTAATAAACATCTTTTTGATAAACTACAAGATTCACCTGATGTTGCACAGCAAGTTTGGAATAAATTTGATGAATTAACTTCAAAGAATGAATAAGTATCGGATGAAAGCTTTAGAAATTAAATAATAAACAAAATCAAGGTAAATAAAATGAGCAGTATTTACAAATCAATCGTCGAAAAATCAAAAGAGTATGAATATCAAACTGCTGAGTTTTTAATGAAAGTTGTTGAGTGTCCATCATTTTCATGCAAAGAAAAAGAAGTTATTGAAGTAATCAAAAGTGAAATGGAAAAAGTAGGATTTGATGAAGTTCAAATTGATGGATTAGGTAATGTAATAGGAAGAATTGGTAATGGGCCTAAAGTGATGGCTTTTGATGCGCATATTGATGTAGTTTATCCGGGTGATTTAAGTTTGTGGGAGTTTGATCCATTTAAACCATTTATAAAAAATGGGAAAGTATGGGGAAGAGGAACTTGCGACCAAAAAGGTGGAATTGCATCGATGGTTTACGCCGGGAAAATTATTAAAGAACTTGGGCTAAATAAAGATTGGACTATTTATTTTACTGGAACAGTCATGGAAGAAGATTGCGATGGGCTGTGCTGGCAGTATATAATCAATGAAGATAAAATTAGGCCTGAGCTTGTTGTTATAACAGAACCAACAAATTTAAATATATATCGTGGGCATCGTGGAAGAATGGAAATTTTGGTTAAAGTTAAAGGGTTAAGTTGTCACGGCTCAGCTCCTGAAAGAGGTGATAATGCGATTTATAAAATTTCTCGCATTGCGTTGGAAATTGAAAAATTACACGAAAGATTAGCTTACGACGAATTTTTAGGGAAAGGATCTGTTGCTGTAACTCAAATATTTTTTAGTTCTCCTTCCCAATGTGCAGTGCCAGATTCAGCTAGTATTCAATTGGATAGAAGATTAACTTATGGTGAAACTAAAGAAATTGCTGTTAATGAAGTTAAAGACGCTGCTGCTCGTGCTGGTTATCCTGATGCTGAAGTTGAAGTTTTAAAATATGAAGAAACAGCTTATACAGGATTGGTATATCCTACTGAAAAATATTATCCAACATGGAAATTGGAAGAAAATTCTCCATATTTAAAGTTTGCAAAAGATGCGTTTACAGAACTTTTCCAGCATGAGCCAAGAGTAGATAAATGGACATTTTCTACAAATGGAGTTGCGATTATGGGTATGCATAACATACCATGTATTGGTTTTGGCCCTGGTAATGAAGTTTATGCACACGCTCCTAATGAATTTACAGAAGTTGATCATCTTAGCAAAGCGGCTGCTTTTTATGCAGGTTTGGTTGCAAAAATGAATAATTTATGAGAAAAAAATGAAGAATATTACATATAAATGTATTGAATGTAATAAAGAAATTCAGACAAAAGATGTTGTTTATCTTTGTCCAGATTGTAGCAAAAATTATATCCCAGGAATGCCATTAAAGGGAATATTGCTTGTTGAATTAGATTATGAATTTATAAGAAATCGATACTCAAAAACATTTGATATTAAATTGTTTAATCCAATTGACTTAAAGTATTTTCCTAATATAAAAGTTGGACATACTCCATTTTACAAAAGTGAACAATTAAGTAATTATTTTGGTTTTGATAATATTTTTGTTAAAAACGATACATTAAATCCGAGTGGGTCATTAAAAGATAGGGCATCTTATTTAGTAGTTGCGGAGGCTAATCGTCTTGGAATTGATGAAATTGTTACTGCATCAACAGGAAATGCGGCGTCTGCTTTGGCTTGTATTTGTGCTGCAGATGGTAAAAAAGCAACAATAATGGTGCCGGAAAATGCTCCAGAGGCTAAATTAATTCAAATTTTACAATTTGGTGCACAACTTATTAAAATTAAAGGTACTTATGATGATGCATTTAAAGTGTCACTTGAATATTCGAATAAGAAAAATGTTTTAAATCGTAATACAGCATACCATCCTTTTACTATCGAAGGAAAAAAAACAGTTGGTTTGGAAATTTTTGTGCAAAATTTTAACCATGTTCCTGATGTTATTTTAATTCCAGTTGGCGATGGTGTAATTTTAAGTGGCGTTTACAAAGCATTTCTGGATTTAAAAAAATCTGGAATTACTAATAAAATGCCTAGATTAGTTGCAGTTCAAGCGGAAAAATCATCTGCTATACATAATTTTGTTGTTAGTGGAGTTTTTGAGAAATATTCAAATCCGGATACTTTGGCTGATTCTATATCTGTATCTGTTCCAAGTGCGGCACTTCTTGCTTATAGGGCAATAAAAGAAACAAATGGATTTTCTCTAACAGTAACAGATGATGAAATTCTTCAAGCACAATTGCTACTTTCACAAAAAGCCGGGTTATTTGTTGAGCCTTCTAGTGCTACTGTGGTAGCAGCATTAAATAAACTTAAAAATAGCGAGTTGATAAACCCTAAAGAGCAAATTGTATTGTTGCTTACTGGCAGCGGATTAAAAGATTTGAAATCGGCAACTAAGTTATTGAAATTTCCAGAAAAAAGTATTCAATCAATTAATGATTTGATTTAATTATGAGCAGTTTAGAATTAACAAAAACATACTTAATAAGAAATGCTTTAATTCCATATAATGATGAAATTGTTAAAAAAGATTTACTTATAGAAAACGGAAAGATTGCTGAAATTTCTGATAAAATCAGAAAACAAATAACTTTTGATGTGATTGATTCAAAAGGGCAATTTTTATTCCCAGGGTTTATAGATATCCATACTCATTTAAATTGCAAAATTGGAAAGTTTTGGGTAGCAGATAATTATGAAAGTGGAACTGAAATTGCAGTTGATAATGGTATAACAACACTGTTTAATTTTATCACTCAAAGCAAAGTTGAAGATCCATCTATAACATATTTAAGTGAAATTGAATCTTTAAAGAAACAAAAAGTTTATTGTGATGTCTATTTCCATTTTACGCCTTTCAAAGAAAATTACTTAGAGGTATTAAGTAAAATTGATAATAATTTTATTAAAATAATTAAATTGTATACAACATATAAACAAGCAGGCCTTTATTACTCTTATAAAGAAATTGAAGAAATTTTCAAAAAATTCAAAAATAAAAATTTCACTTATTTGATACATTGCGAAGATGAAGAACAATTAAACAAAGATATTTTTGAGGTTGTGGAATTTAGTAAACCGTATTCGCATGCTATTGCTAGATCTAAAAGTGCGGAGATTATTGCAGTAAGGGAAATTTTGGAACTTGCGAAAAAATATAAACAGAAAGTCCATTTTGTGCATATTTCAACGCCCCAAGCTGCAATTGATATTAATAAAGCAAAATCTCAGGGGGTTGATGTAAGTTGTGAAACATGTCCACAATATTTAATTTTACACGATGAATTGCTTAGTGAAGAAAATGGGCATATCTATGTTTGTTCGCCGCCTTTAAGATCTAAAAATATTGTTAAAAAGAATAGGGAATTGTTAGTAAATGAAATATTTGATTTAGTTGCAACCGACCACTGTGCCTTTTTGAAAAAAGATAAAGATAACTGGCAAAAAGATTTTAGAAATATTCCAAATGGTTTGCCAGGTATTGGTGCATTACCGCATGTTGTTTTTAATTTATTTGACGATTTTTCATACAATAATTTATTAAAAATCTATAGACTTTTATGTGAAAATCCTGCTAAAGTTACTGGAATTTATCCTAAAAAAGGAAAAATAGAAATTGGTTCGGATGCTAGTTTTGTTTGTTTCAAAGTATTCAAACATAACACAGTAAAAATTAGATCTACATATCAAGATTGTTACGATCCTTATGAAAATTTTAGTTCTAAATTAAAAATAAATTTCGTAATTTCAAATAATAGATTATTTACAAAGAGTAAAAACGATGGTGAAAAATAATAATTTTGTTCGTAATGATGCCTATGCAAAAGTAACCGGAAGAGCAAAATTTACTGATGATTTAAAATTTTATAATATGTTACACGCAATTCCGGTTTATAGCGATTATGTTCATGCAAAAATTTTAAAGATAGATACATCCAGAGCTGAAAAGCAACCTGGAGTTGTAAAAGTTTTAACTTATAAAGATGTTTTAGGTTCAAATAGATTTGGGCAGATTATTAAAGATTATCATATTTTTGCAGATGATAAAATTAGATACAATGGTGATGTGATAGCTGTTATTGTTGCAGAAACTCGTCAGCAAGCAATAGATGCAGCATCTTTTATAGAAATTGAAGTTGAAGAACTTCCTAAATTATTAGATCCTGAAATTGCGATTGATTCTAAAATTCTTGTTCACGAGGAACACGGTTCTAACTTGATAAACGAACACAGAGTTTTAACGGGCGATGCCGATAAAGCTTTCGAGGAATGTGATTATATCATTGAACACACTTTTACTACGCAACATATAGAACACAGTTATTTAGAACCGGAAAGTGCTATTTGCATTCCGAGAAGTGATGGCGTTTTTGAGATTCGCGGAAGTATGCAACATCCATTTAGCACAAGGCGATTTGTTGCTAATCTTTTAGGAGTTCGTCTTGCAGATGTGGAAGTTATAGGAACTTTTATGGGTGGCGGTTTTGGCGGAAAAGATGATACTGCTGCTATAGTTTGTGCAAGAGCCGCTCTTGCTGCTAAATTAACAAACAGACCTGTTAAAATTACCTATGCACGCGAGTGGTCTTTTCGTGAAAGTTATAAAAGGCATCCTTACAAAGTTTATTACAAAATGGGAATTACAAAAGAGGGCATCTGGAAAGCGGCTAAAATTAAAATTATTGCAGACGGCGGCGCCTATTGTTCTGTAACTCCTTGGGTTACATGGCGTTCTACTGTGCAATGTTGTGGACCTTATGTTGTTGAAAATGGTAATTGTTTAACATTAGGTGTTTATACTAATAATGTTTTTACCGGTGCGATGAGAGGGTTTGGCTCTCCACAAATGAATTTTGTCGTTGAGCAAATGGTTGAAATTGCAGCTGAAAAGTGTGGTATTGATCCTATCGAATTTAGACGCAAAAATATTGTTAAGCAAGATTCTATTACTATCACTCAGCAAAAATTGGATAAACATATTGTTAGCATGGAACAGGTAATGGATTCTGTTATTAAAGAGATAAACTACTTTGAAAAACTTCAAAATTGCAGTTACGGAAAATCTGAAGGTGATGAACTCTATGGAATTGGGCTTGCTATTAGTTATAGAGGAATGAGTTTGGGTGCCGAAGGTACAGACTTTTGTGCTGCAATTGTAAATGTGCAAGCTGACGGCTCTGTTGTTTTGGAAACTGGTATGCACGAAAATGGACAAGGACTTGAATCTGCTATGATATTAATTCTTTCCGAACAACTTGGTATTGATATTAGCAGAATTAGATATAGACGCTCTTCAACATCTGTCATTCCTGATAGTGGTACAACGGTTGCTTCTAGGGGAACTATTGTAGCTGGTGGTGCTATTGTTGAAGCTGTAAAAATTTTGAAAAGAAAATTTATGAATGTCATTGCTCCTATTCTGGAAGCTACGATTGATGATGTTGAATTTAAAGATAATTACATTTATGCCAAAAATGGTAAATTTATTTCTTTCGATGATGCTGTTAAAAAAATGTTTGCAAATCAAGAATATCCAAATGCATTGGGAATTTTTAAAGCTCCGCGTGTTTCCTGGGATGAGCATACCGGCCATGGCGATGCTTATTTTACTTGGACTTACAGTTCTCAAGCAGTTGAGTTAGTTGTTAATAAAAAAACGGGTAAAGTTAAACTTTTAAACGCTGTTGCTGCACATGATGTTGGAAAAGTTATCAACGAAAAAATGGCTTTAGGGCAAGTTTATGGCGGTGTGGCTATGTCAACTGGATACGCTTTGTTCGAAAAATTGGATATTCAAGATGGGGTAATTAAGTCTCTTAATTTTGATAAATATCATATTCCGCGTGCTAATGATATGCCGGAGATTAAAGCTATTCTAATTGAAAATTTTGATCCAAACACAGGAACTGGTGCAAAAGGCATGGGAGAACCAACAAATGAACTTTTTGCCCCAGCAATCGCCAATGCTATTTATCGTGCTACAGGAAAAAGATATTTCAATTTACCAATAAAAATAAGTAATGTATGAGATGGAAATAATCATAAACAAAAAATCTATTCCTATTACAGAAGATTTACTCGAAAAAAAACTAATGGATTTTATTCGTGAGGATTTAAATCTTACCGGCACAAAAAACGGTTGTGATAAGGGAATTTGTGGCACTTGCACAATTCTTGTCAATAACATTGCGGTAAAAGCGTGCACAAAAAAGGTTAAAGATGTAATAGGCAAAGAAATATTAACAATCGAAGGTTTGGAAAATCCGGATGGTTCATTACATCCATTACAGCAAGCATTTATTGATGCTGGTGCTATTCAGTGTGGATTTTGCACTCCGGGAATGGTTTTAACTGCACATGCTTTATTGTTAAAAAATAACAATCCATCAAGGCAGGAAATTAGAAAGGCAATTAATCCTGTTTTGTGTAGATGCACGGGGTATCAGCAAATTATAAATGCTGTGGAAATTGCTAAAGTTTATTATCAAAAATAATTGATAAAATTATTAGAAATAAATATTTTATGGAGAGTAGTATGGCATACCAAAATTTAAAGCAAACTTTTGAAGAATTTTCACAACTTAAAACAAACTTTTACAATGGAGATTTCCTGCTAACATGGGAAAGAAGTTTTGATGAAATTAAAGCAATTTTAAAACTGGCTAACATCTTTAAAGAGATGCATAAAGAAGGGCTATCATTCAAAGCATTTGAAACCGGGCTTGCGATTTCTATTTTTAGAGATAATTCAACCAGAACAAGATTTAGTTTTGCATCTGCTGTAAATGCATTAGGTTTAGCTTTATCCGAATTGGATGAAGTAAAATCACAGGTGGCACACGGAGAAACTGTAAGAGAAACCGCAAATATGATTTCCTTTTTAACAGAAACTATTGGTATTCGCGACGATATGTTTATTGGCGAGGGAGATTCCTATATGCGTGAGATGGCTCAAGCTATTCAACAGGGATACGAAGAAGGAGTTTTGCATCAAAGAACAAGTATAATTAATTTACAATCGGATATTGACCATCCTACTCAAACTATGGCAGATTTATGCAAATTGGTTGATTATTTTGGCGGAATTGAGAATTTGAAAGGTAAAAAAATTGCTATGACCTGGGCTTATTCGCCATCTTATGGTAAGCCTTTATCCGTTCCACAGGGTGTTATTGGGTTGATGAGTAGGTTTGGTATGGATATACATCTTGCTTATCCAGAGGGATATGATTTAATTCCAGAAGTTGTTGAACTTGCCAAAAAACAATCAAAAGAAACGGGTGGAACTTTTACTATTTCTAACTCAATTGAAGATGCTTTTAAAGACGCAGATGTTATATATCCAAAATCCTGGGCGCCCTTCTATATAATGCAGGAAAGAACAAAACTTTTAAGAGCTGGCGACAAAGAGGGATTGAAAAATCTTGAAAAAGAATGTCTTGCTAACAATGCTAAATACAAAAATTGGGAAGCTAATGAACAATTAGTTAAACTAACAAAAAACGGCAATGCATTATATCAACATTGTTTACCAGCAGATATTTCGGGCGTAAGTTGTAAAGAGGGAGAAGTTTCTGCTTCAGTTTTTGAAAAATATCGAGTTCATACTTATCAACAGGCAAGCTTTAAACCTTTTGTTATTGCTGCTATGATTTTTATGACAAGATTCAACAATCCTGTTGAAAAATTAAATACAATTATGGAAAAGGCAAATAAAAGATTTTAAATAATTTATTGTAAACGCATATATATTTTGAATAATTAAAATATATTTGATATTTAATATAATTGCATATGTAATAATACTGTGATAGTTTTAAAGATTTTATTCACTTGTCGTAAAATTTAATTATGATTATAAAAGTGTAATAAATATTATTCAATTATTATTCAATAAAAAATGGTAGAATAAAATGTCTAAAATTGTAACTAAAATTAATGATGAAGTTCGCAAAAGAACTGCTAAAAGATGTAAAGAAAAGGGAATTAAAATACCTACATTTAAACAATTAAGAAATCCAGAACTAATTTCAGAAGATATTAAAGCAAAGCTACCAAACATTGGCTTGTGGGATGTAAATCCATTAAATCTTTTTAGAATTACCTGGAAAAATGATATCAAAAACGGACTTTATGGAAGTGTTAATTATTTAGAGATACCAAAGAGTATAACAGGAGTTAAGGCAAGAATTATCGGGCTTGTTGGAAAATATTTCCCAACTGGTGCGCATAAAGTTGGTGCTGCGTTTGGTTGTTTGGTCCCAAGATTAGTAAGTGGCGAGTTTGATCCCGAATATCATAAAGCAGTATGGCCGTCTACGGGTAATTATTGCCGTGGTGGTGCTTTCGATTGTGCTTTGCTTAATTGCACATCTGTTGCAATTCTTCCGGAAGAAATGTCTAAAGAAAGATTTGAGTGGCTTAAAAGTATTGGTTCTGAGATTATTGCAACTCCTGGTTGCGAATCAAATGTAAAGGAAATTTACGATAAATGTTGGGAATTAAGAAAAGATCCTACTTATTTGATTTTTAATCAATTTGATGAATTTGGAAATCCTATTTTCCATTATAATGTTACTGCTCCTGCAATCGAGGAAGTTTATAAAAGCGTTGCAACTAATAAACAAAAGTTAAGTGCTTACATTTCTGCAACGGGTTCTGCTGGAACAATAGGCGCTGGTGATTATTTGAAAAAGCATTATCCTAACGCAAAGGTTGTTGCGTCGGAGGCTTTACAGTGTCCAACATTATTAATGAATGGTTTCGGTGCCCATAGAATTGAAGGAATTGGTGATAAGCACGTGCCGTGGGTTCACAATGTTCGTAATACGGATGTGGTTGTTGCAATCGATGATGAAGATTGTATGCAGGTTTTAAGATTATTTAACGAACTGGAGGGCAAAAATTTACTTTCCGAAATAATGAAAAACGATAATTTTGATGTCGAAAATCTTAGCCTGTTGGGTATTTCAAGTATCAGTAATCTTTTAACTGCAATCAAAGTAGCTAAATACTACGAGTTTGATGAAAATGATATTATTTTTACAATCTTTACAGATTCTGCCGATATGTATCGTTCACGCCTTGTGGAATTAAATGATCAACTAGGTAATTTTACAAAAAATGATGCTTTGAAAAGTTTTGTTGGCTCTATTGAAAAGCAATCGATTGATTTTACTAAAGAGTTAACTTATTTCGATCGAAAAGCTTTGCATAACCTTAAATACTATACCTGGGTTGAGCAACAAGGAAAAACTGTTGAACAAATTAATGAGTTATGGAATCCTGATTTTTGGGAAGATATTTTCGAAAATGAAATTACATATTTCGATCAATTAATTGAGGAATTTAATCAAATTGTTGAAAAATCTTAGTTTAATTATTCCTGCTGCAGGGTTGGGAGAAAGATTTGGAAAGCCAAAAGTTAGAGCTAAATTTTTTGAAAAGTATTTTGTTGATATAATTCTTGAGCTTTATAGTAATTGTATAAATTCTTATTTGATAGTCAACCAGAATGATTTTGGTTTTGCTAAAAAAATTTTTCCAGCTTGCAATGTTCTTTTAAACGATAAACTTGAATTAGGAATGATTTATTCAATACAGATTGGGTTAATGAATTCTCAAACTCAGTGGAGTATAATACATCCAGTTGACTGTATTTTTGTTAAAAAAGAGACTATTGATTTTGCGATTAATCATCTTGATAATAATTTTGATGTTATAAAGCTTTCTTATGATGCAAAAGTTGGGCATCCGATATTTATTAATCAAAGAATTATAGGTGATATAATTAAGCAAAACAAAAGCTTAAGAGAAATCATTTCATCTTTTAAAAATTATGAAGTATCTGTAAATGATTATGAAATCTTAACAAACATCAACACAAAGGAAGATTTGGAAAATGCAACTAAGCGATATCATCACAAAAATTTATGAATTGTGCCAGCAAAAAAAATCTTTTTGGGTTGCTACTTTAACAAAAAGTGACGGTTCTGTTCCTGGCGTTGTTGGAATGAAAATGATAGTATTAGAAGATGGTTCAATCTTTGGTACAATTGGCGGTGGAATGATTGAAAAAACTGTAATACAAAAAATTATCAAATACAAACCAAAAACTTTGCAAAACTGGAAATTTGCTCTTTCAAATGATATTGTTGAGGACGCAGAAAATACTGGTATGCTTTGTGGAGGTGCCCAGGAAGTTATTATTGAACCAGTAAATTTAAACTCAAAACTTTATATTTTTGGTGCGGGACACTGTGGAATTGCTTTATCTTATCTTGCAGCAAAATGTGGTTTTGATGTTTTTGTTATTGACAACAGGGATGATTGGTTAACAAAAGAAAAACATCCTTTAGTAGCAGGATTAATTAAAATGAAGCTTGAGGAAATCGATAAATCATATATTTGTGACGATAGTTACGCTGTGATAATGACTTATGCTCATACTTATGATGAAATCATTCTTAAACAATTGTTGAATTTTAATTTAAAATATCTTGGACTAATTGGAAGTTCTAAAAAAATCACTTCGATTTTTGAAAATATGATAAATGAAGGTTACAGTAAAGAAAAACTATTAAATGTTTATGCGCCAGTAGGATTAAATTTGAAAACTCACACGCCAGATGAAATTGCTGTAAGTATTATGGCACAGATTTTGGCTGTTAAAAATGGAATAAATGAAATTCCTATTAATAATAATCCATTACTTAATAATGAAACTTCATCTATCAAAGAATGGGAGGAACTATGAATAAAAATCATTTGCAATTAGTTTTATTTATTGGAGCTATCTGGGGATTTTGTGAAGCAGCACTAGGTATTTATGTAAAAGGAGTTTGTGGCTATCAAATGACAGGTTCTGTAATGACTGCTTTTGCTATGTTTTTTATGGCAATTGGTTATACATTATCGAGAAAACACACTTCATTAATTTATATGTTGTTGTTGGCGATATTATTAAAAATAACATCTGCATTTTTGCTTGGAAAACCTTTGATAGGCGGAGGAGTTGCTAATCCGGTTTATGCATTTATAACAGAGGCTTTAAGTTTGGCTATAATATTTTATTTGATTGGAGAAATTAACGGAAAAAATGTTATTAAAAATTCAATTTATGGTGGGTTAGCAACGCTACTTGCGGTAAATCTTTTCCCATTTGTTGGAACATTTACAGGTAATATTGCTTGTAATACAAACAATTATCCCTGGGCTTTGTTATATGCGCCCGTATCTGTGGGAATGTCTTTGGTTTTATTTCCTTTAGCAATTTATTTAGGTGATATTTTAAGAGAAAAAGCAGAGATATTGGAAACAAACAAAATGGCTTTGGTTGTTGTGAGAGTATCTATAGTTTTTATAATATTTTTATCAATTTACGCTGCAAAATAAATGATACATATAATTACTGGCGAAATAGGCTCTGGTAAAACAACATATTTGATTAAAAATATAATTGAGCCAAATAAACATTTGATTTTTAACGGATATTTAACCGAAAGAATTTATTTTGATGAAAATAATAAAAACCGCCATAACACAGTGGGATTTTCTTTTAGAACCTTCACAGGAAAAACTATTCCATTTGCTCACAAAACAGAAAAAATTGGTAATATATTTATCAAAGATTACTGGATCTCCGAAGAATCTTTTATAAAAGTTGTTGATGAAATGAACACTATAAATAATTACGATGTTTTAATTATAGATGAACTTGGAATTTTTGAACAAAATTTTAAAAATTTCATAAATAATATAAAAAATTTAGTAAACAATTCGCAAAATACCTATCTTATCATACAACAGAGAGCTTTAGATAAGTGGATTAGTTATTTATCGTGTGATAAATATGAAATAATTACTATAATTGGATATTTTAGTAGATAAAAAATTTGCAAAAGAATGAAAAATTGTTTATATTATATTATGTAATATTTTAAGAATATATAATGTGTAAATATTTTTTTATTAAATAATAAATATGTTTAATTAACTATCTGGGGTGGTATATGTTTTTAAAATTAAATTTTATAGCTAAAATTATTTCTTTGGAATTCTTTTTATAATATTAAGTATTATTTTGTTGTTTGTATATATATTACCTCAAGTTGAAGAAAATATTCTTAATGAGAAGAGAACACAATTATTATATTTAACAGAAGTAGTTTATAATCAATTAAAAGAGTATAAACAAAGAGCTGAAAAAGGTGAGTTTACTGAGGATGAGGCTAAAGAGCGTGCTAAGGAAAGAATTCGTCATTTCCATTATGATAAAAATAATTATTTTTGGGTGCACGACTTGAATTATGTTATGATTGTCCATCCCAAATTAGAAGGTAAAAATATAGCTAATTTGAGAGATGTAAAAGGGAAAAAATTTATTATCGAAATGAATAATATAGTTGAAAAGAATGGTGAAGGCTTTGTTAATTACTGGTGGATAAAACCTAATGATAGTAAAGAATATCCTAAATTATCATATGTGAAAATATTCAAAGAATGGGGCTGGATTATTGGAACTGGTATATATATAGATGATGTTGAAGAAAGTATCGGTATATTACGAAATAAAATTTATTTTGGTGTTATTCTTTTAATAATAATAATTTTTGTGGTTTCATATTATATGACAGCTAAAATAAAAATTGAATTCAATTTACTAAAAAAACAATTAAATAACATAACAGAGGGCAATTTTGTAGATTATGATAATAGTTTAATTGTTACTCCTGAGCTTGTTGATATACTTAAGGCATTTGGAAACGTTAAAATAAGTATCCAAAATATTTTGGCTGATGCAAACAAATTCTATCAAGAACAAAAAGCTGGTGATATTGATTACTTTATAGATGTAAATAAATATAAAGGCGCATACCGCGAAGTTTCAAATAGTATAAATGAAGCGGCAAGAATACATATTACTATTCTTTCAAAAATTTATGATGTATTAGGAAAATATTCAGATGGTGATTTTAGTGTTCAACTTGAAAAATTACCAGGTAAACAAATTGTAGCTAACCAGGCAATGGATAAATTGAGAAAGAATTTAGCCAATATGTTAATAATCTTGAACGAAATGAGTAAAAGAGTAGAAAATTATGATTTGAACTATAGAATAGACCATACAGATTTAGAAGGTGAATTTAAGAAAAATGCTGAAGGGCTCAATAAAATGATAGATATTGTAAGAGAGCCTATAAGAAGAATTGTAGAAAGAGTAAATGTTGTTGCTAGTAGTGCAAATCAAATAAGCAGTTCTACAGAAGAAATGGCCGCTGGTGCACAAGAAACCAACCAACAAGCTATTGAAATGGCAAGCTCTGTTGAAGAAATGACAAAAACTATTTTAGAAACTAGTAGAAATACAACTAGTGCTGCTGAAAAGACTAAAGAAACTGAAAATATCGCTACGGAAAGTTTAAAGGCTATGCAAGAATCTATAGAAGGAATGAATAGAGTTGTTCAAGTTGTTGAAGAAAGTGCGCAGGTTATTATGGAATTGGGCAAAAGCAGTGAGGAAATTGGCTTAATCATTCAAGTAATCGACGAAATTGCAGACCAAACAAATTTACTAGCATTAAATGCTGCTATTGAGGCTGCCCGTGCAGGAGAACAGGGAAGAGGTTTTGTGGTTGTAGCTGATGAAGTTAGAAAATTAGCAGAAAGAACAGGTAAAGCTACAAAAGAAATTGCTGATAAAATTAAAGGTATACAGGTAAACACAAAACAAGCCGTTGAGGCAATGAAAAGAGGAACCGAAGAAGCACAAAAAGGAAAAGAAAAAATTGTTGCTACTGGCGAAGCTTTTGAAAAAACAGTTGTTAATACAAAAGAATTGGCAGATTTAATTAATCAGGTGGCTGCTGCTGCTGAACAACAAAGTGCTACAAGTGAACAAATTAGCCATAGCATTGAAAATATTACAACGGTTATTCAAGAAACTTCTCAAGGAATTAATCAAATTTCTCAGGCTGCAATTGATTTGAGTAATTTAACTATTAATTTGCAGGAACTTTTAGGTAGATATAAAATATAATCAGAAAAAGTTGACAAATTAAAATAAATTTATTATATTGAAATTAAAAAATGGAGTTTTCCATGTCAGATTTAGTAAAACAAAATGTAGCTCTTGCAACATCTGATGATAAGCAAGATAAATTAAAAGATGAAATTCTTCAGCTTGTAACTTTTTCTGTTGGCAACGAAGAGTTTGGAGTTGAAATATTAAAAGTGCAAGAAATTAATAAAATGATGCCTGTTACCAAAATTCCTAATGCACCTAGTTTTGTTGAAGGAGTGATTAACTTAAGAGGAAAAGTTATTCCTATTATTAATCTTCGAACAAAACTCAAATTACCACCAAAAGAAGTTGACAAAGATACACGAATTGTAGTTATGGAAGTAGTGGGAAGAACTGTTGGGTTTATAGTAGATTCTGTAAGTGAAGTTTTAAGAATACCAAGAAGTATCACAGAGCCACCACCACCAATGGTTGGAGCGGTCAGCAGTGAATATATTATAGCAGTAGGTAAACTTGAAGATAAGTTACTTATATTGCTTGATGTAGAAAAAATCCTTTCAAGTGAGGAAAGAACAGCTCTTCAAAAGATGGACTAATTAAAAATATTAAAGTATAAAGCGGTTGTTGCATAATAGCGGCAGCCGCCTTTTTTTGTATCAATTGAATTTATTTTCTGTTTATTTAGTCAAAATAGAAAAAATCTTTGAGTTTATATTTGAACATATTAAAGTATTTACTTAAATTTTAATTATTAGCAATCTTTTATAGATAAAAAAATAATTTGAAAACAAAAATAATTTTATTAAATTGTGATTACAAAATAATTATATAGGTGATATATGAAAAACTTATTCTTGCATCGTTGTTTATTTCAAGCGTCATTATTGCAAAAGAACTTAAATCATTCAAAATTGTTAATGAAATTAAAAAATTAATTGTTACCAGATACAATCAAATTTTTTGTAGCAAGTGCAGAGTATGCTTTACCAAAATATAAATTCCCTGCAATGCCAACAAATATTGAAAATAACACTATTAAAGAATTAGCTTATGAACTAAGTCAAAATTATCCTAATCCATTTAATCCTGCAACCGATATTAGTTTTATTATTGCAAAAAAATCTTTTGTTACCTTAAAGTTTATAATTCATTAGGGTAAGTTGTCAAAACATTAGTTAATGAAGAATAAGCTCCAAAAACTTATAATATTAAATTTGATACAACTGATTTGCCATCGGGTGTTTATTTCTATAGGTTAAATGCTGATAATTTCAGCACAACTAAAAAGATGATATTATTTAAATAAAAAATTTGATGATAAAAGAGATATAATTGTTATAATAGGTATAACTAGTTAAAAAGATTAAGTAGGTTATCAAGTAGTTTTTGTAGAGGTTGTTATGTACTCCGAGTTTATTAAAGGGGTATCATGGTGACCTATTTTTTTTATAATTTATCAATTAAAGGATATAAGACATTTAGTGCTCTTAATTATTCTTAACAAATTGAATTGTTTTATATTAAGAAAAAGTAATAATACTATCGTTATAAATAATTACGTATTAAACAGATTTCCGATAATCTTTTGTTTTTTTTTTTTTAATTTTAAAATTCATAAAATTATTACAATTAATTTGTAAAACATAAGATAAAATATTATATTTAAATTATAAATAAAATAATTATTAACGTGTTAATATTTGTGGGTATAATATGCAAAACGAATTAAACAAAAAAGTTTTAACACCAGAAGAATTTGAAAAAAATGCAGAACAAAAATTTAATCAACTAGAATATGAATTTATGAAAGAGTTTAAAAAGTTTGATGAACTTTTTGAAAAAATGATAAATCATCGCAATCAACATATACAAATAAACTCTAATAAATTGAAAAATAATAAACAAATCAACTAATTTTTATTCAAAATATATTTTTGCTAAGGTTTTTAATCAATATAAAATGATAAACAAAAAGCGATATTTGATAGTAGCTAACCCTTTTTATATATTCCCTTAATCTAGGTCTTATCCCACATTTGTTACCATTTGTAATCACCCACGAACATCACTAATTGCCACGCCGTCCGTCTCGATACGATGGCTGTCTCCTTCAACTCACGGTCATCTCGATACAATGACTACGTCATCACTTTATGACCGTGAGTAGCTTTGTCCGGTCGTCGAGTGCTCGGAGCGGAGCGAGGAATGTATCGAGACGACGGGTTTAAATTTCGTGTATTTTAATTTGTGATGATTAGTGTAATTGGTGGCTAATTTTATCATATTTTTGGGATAATAGCCAGAGATTAAAAATAATATTTCGGTTTGGAACTATAGTTAAATAAAATTTTGTTTTATTTTTTGATTTGTAATTTTACGATAAGATTTTTATATTTATATTTTTGAAAATAAAAAATAGGTATTTAAAATGGTTGTTTATGTAAATGAGCTTTCCAAATATGTCGGGCAAGAGGTTACTTTAAGGGGCTGGATCTATAATAAAAGATCATCTGGTAAAATAATGTTCCCTGAGTTAAGAGATGGAACTGGCATTGTTCAATGTGTTGCATTAAAAAACAAAGTATCAGAAGAAATCTGGAATAAAATTGACCAATCATCGCAAGAAACTTCTGTAATAGTTAAAGGTATAGTTAATAAACATCCAAAATATGATGATGTTTACGAAGTTGAAATTACAGATTACACAATTGTAGGCGAATCTAAGGATTATCCTGTAACTCCCAAAGAGCACGGCGTTGATTTTTTAATGGAGCACCGTCACTTATGGTTAAGATCTAAAAGACAAACTGCTATTTTAAGAATAAGACACAGAATTATCAAAGCTATTAGAGATTTCTTTGACAATAAAGGTTTTACTTTAGTTGATGCTCCTATTTTAACACCTAACGCTTGTGAGGGCACATCAACATTATTTGAAACAAAGTATTTCGATTTGGGAAAAGCATATCTTTCTCAATCCGGCCAGTTGTATGCAGAAGCTGCAGCAATGGCATTAGGTAAAGTTTATACTTTTGGCCCTACATTTAGAGCAGAAAAATCCAAAACCAGAAGACACTTAACAGAGTTCTGGATGGTTGAACCAGAAGTTGCCTTTGCTGATTTAAACGATAATATGGATCTAGCAGAAGAATTTCTTGAATATGTTGTCCAAACTGTATTAAAAGATTGTAAAAAAGAATTAGAAACAATTGAAAGAGATACATCAAAACTTGAAAATGTTAAAAGACCGTTTCCAAGAATTTCCTATGATGAAGCGGTTAAAATATTGAAAGAAAATGGTATTGATTTTGAATATGGTAATGATTTTGGTGGAACTGATGAAACTGTAATCTCAAGTCAGTTCGATAGACCTGTGATGGTGCACAGATATCCTGCTGCTGTGAAAGCGTTTTATATGAAAAGAGATCCAGAAGATCCCACAAAAGCTTTAGCAGTTGATGTTTTAGCTCCAGAAGGTTATGGTGAAATTATCGGCGGTAGCCAAAGAGAAGATGATTATAACACTTTACTTGAAAGAATTCGTGAACATAATTTAAGTGAAGATTTCTTTAAATGGTATCTTGATTTAAGAAAATACGGTAGTGTACCACACAGTGGTTTTGGGCTCGGTGTTGAAAGAACTGTTGCCTGGATATGTGGTCTCGATCACGTAAGAGAGACTATTCCTTTTGCAAGAATGATTTATAGAATTTATCCATAAAATAAAGAATTTTAGTCATGTTAGAAACAGCTTTATTTAGCATATTTGCGATTGTAGCCGTTGTAACAGGAATTATGGTAATAACAAGAAAAAATCCTGTTATAAGTGCCTTGTTTTTGATAATTAATTTCTTTGCAATTGCAGGTTTATACTTATTGTTAAACGCCCATTTTTTAGCAGTTGCTCAGGTTATTGTGTATGCTGGTGCGATTATGGTGTTGTTCTTATTTGTAATCATGTTGTTGAATCTGGAAAATGAGCAAGCTATAAAAGAGAAATTAAAAAAAGGTGTTGTAAATCTTGCTATTATTTTAGGTATAGCTTTTGTAATAGAATTTATTTTGGTATATTGGAAGGCACCAATTAAAAATAATATTCAAAATATTGGAACTATAGAACAAATTGGGCAAGTTTTATATACAGATTATTCATTAGCGTTTTTGGCTATAGGTTTTCTTTTGATAACAGCCACTATCGGTGCAATATTATTAGCAAAAAGAAATATAGAATAAAATAAAGATAAGTGTTATGGTAACTACAACAAGTTATTTAATTTTAAGCGCTATACTCTTTACAATAGGTGTTGTAGGAGTATTAATAAGAAGAAATGCGATAATGATTTTTATGTCTATAGAAATGATGTTAAACTCTGCAAATTTGGCCTTGGTTGCGTTTTCTTCAAGTGCTGGAAATCTTGCAGGGCAGGTGATGGTTTTTATGGTTATGTCTGTAGCAGCTGCAGAGGTAGCAGTAGGACTGGCTATTGTAATTGCGATATTCAGAAATAAAGAAACTGTTAATATTGACGAAATTAATATCTTTAAATGGTAAAATAATTAAGTGAAATTATGGCACAATATGTTTATTTAACTGTTTTATTCCCATTTATTGGCTTTTTAATAAATGGCCTTGTGGGAAGGAAAATAAAAAATGAAAAAGTAATTGGAACAATAGGGTCTTTGAGTGTATTCCTTTCATTCTTGATATTTCTTTCTATATTTATAGAAATGTTAAGTCTTCCCGAAGAAAATAGAAAATTTATAGTTGATATCCATAATTGGATAACGATTTCAAATTTTAATATATCTGTAAGTTACAATGTTGATCCATTATCCGTGTTGATGAGTTTGGTAGTAACTGGAGTAGGTTTTCTAATTCATGTTTATTCTATTGGATACATGCACGGGGACAAAGGTTTCTGGCGTTTCTTTGCATATTTAAACTTGTTCATATTTATGATGCTTAATCTGGTGCTTGCAAACAATATGGTTTTGATGTTCTTAGGTTGGGAAGGCGTAGGATTGTGTTCATATCTTTTGATAGGATTCTGGTATGATAGGAAATTTGAAAACTCAACTGTTGCAAGTGCATCCAAGAAAGCATTTATTGTTAATAGAATAGGTGATTTTGGCTTTTTAATAGGAATTTTTACTATTTATCTTTTTTTCAATACATTAAATATAAATGAGATTATTCTAAAGGCTCAGGTTATTCAGTTACCAACTTTTGTTTTTACATTCATTGGATTGTTTTTATTATTAGGTGCAACAGGAAAGTCTGCACAAATCCCATTATATGTTTGGTTGCCGGATGCGATGGCAGGTCCAACTCCAGTTTCAGCATTAATACATGCTGCTACAATGGTAACAGCAGGCGTATATATGATAGCAAGATTGTCAATAATATTTGTTCAATCTCCAGTGGCAATGGCATCAGTAGCAATTGTTGGAGCTTTTACGGCAATTTTTGCCGCATCAATTGGACTTGTTCAAAATGATATTAAAAAAGTTTTAGCATACTCTACAATTAGTCAATTGGGATATATGTTTCTGGCGCTTGGTGTTGGAGCATTTGCATCTGGAATTTTCCATGTTATGACACACGCGTTTTTTAAAGCTTTATTATTCCTTGGAGCTGGTTCTGTAATCCATGCAATGCACGAAGAACAAAATATCAAACATTATGGCGGATTGAAAAAATATTTACCTGTTACTTACAAAACATTTTTAATAGCAACATTGGCTATCGCCGGAATTCCCGGGCTTTCTGGATTTTTCAGCAAAGATGAAATATTGTGGTATACATATAATCACTCTTTCTTGTTATGGTTAATTGGTATCATAACAGCATTTATGACAGCTTTCTATATGACAAGATTATTATCACTCACATTTTACGGAAGTGAAAGATTTGATAAACAACACCATCATCCACATGAGTCACCAAAAGTAATGACTATACCGCTTATAATTTTAGCAGTACTTTCTGTAATTGGTGGTTATGTAGGGTTACCACATGTTATTGCTGGAGAAAAAGGAAATTTAATAGAACATTGGTTAGATCCTGTTTTCAAAGCATCTGTGATAAGATTTGGTAATGAAATTTACGCATCTCATTTTGAAGAAGTGGTTTTAATTCTCTTATCATCTGGAATAGCAGTAGCTGGTATTTATTTTGCTTATAAATTATATATAATTGATAGTCAAAAACTTGTTAAAGAATTCAAACACAAATATAACAAATTTTATTTATTGCTTGTAGATAAATACAGAGTAGATGAATTATATGAAAAATTATTTGTTAAATCAACTTATGAAATTTCCGATAAGGTTTTATACAAATTTACTGATGCTAAAGTTATAGATGGCGCTATCAATGGAACTGCAAAATTAGTAAATTATGTTGCAGAAAGATTTAGAAAAATTCAAACTGGTGAAGCCCAGATTTACGCATTAGTTATGTTAATTGGAATTATTCTTTCATTGTTTTTTATACTAATTAAATTTTAATAATTAATTACAGTTGCAATTATGGATAGCTTAGTAAAAATTAGTTATTTGCTTCTTATACCATTACTTGGTAGTATTTTATTATTATTTATCGATAAAACTAAAGAAAAGCTAATTAAAATTATTTCTATTGTAGTGAGTTTAATAGCTTTTATATATTCATTACTATTTTATTTCAAGTTCGATTCTCAAGCAGTAAAATATCAATTTGTTGAAACATATCAATGGTTTAGCCTTTTGAATATTTCTTACCTTGTAGCATTGGATGGAATATCATTATTGCTGGTATTATTAACAACATTTATAACGCCGTTAGCATTATTTTCTAGCTGGGATTCGATTAAAAAAGATATAAAACTCTATAACTTTTTCATGTTGCTTCTTGAATTTTCGATGTTAGGTGTATTTGTATCGATGGATTTATTTTTGTTTTATATATACTGGGAATTGATGTTAATACCAATGTATTTCATAATCGGTATTTGGGGCGGGGATAATAGAATATATGCGGCGATTAAGTTTTTCTTATATACAATGTTTGGTTCCTTAATAATGTTAGTAGCGATTATCTGGCTTGGAGTAAAAGCTTCTGAGTATATCGGATATTTTACAACAAATTATTTTATGTTGCAACAAGTAGGGTATCAAATACCATTAAATATACAAGCGTTTTTATTCTTTGCGTTTTTACTAAGTTTTGCAATAAAAGTTCCAGTATTTCCATTACACACCTGGTTACCAGATGCTCACGTTCAAGCTCCAACAGCTGGTTCAGTTATATTAGCAGGTGTTTTGTTAAAGATGGGAACTTACGGTATTTTAAGATTTTGTTTACCATTATTCCCACAATCTGCAATTAAATACGCTCCATTTATAGCAATTTTAGCGGTTATAGGTATAATATATGGAGCATTAGTTTCAATTGTTCAAAAAGATATGAAAAAGTTAGTAGCTTATTCATCAGTTTCTCACCTTGGATTTGTTGTATTAGGTATTTTTGCAATGACTTATACTGCAGTTCAAGGAAGTGTTATACAAATGATAAATCACGGTTTATCTACTGGTGCATTATTCTTACTTGTTGGTTTTATTTATGATAGAACACATACAAGAGAAATTGAAAAATACGGAGGAATTGCAAAAATCGTTCCAGTATATTCAACAATATTATTAATTGTAAGTTTATCTTCTATTGGCGTTCCTGGGTTAAATGGATTTATTGGAGAATTTTTAATTCTTTTAGGCTCATTTAAATCTTCAATATACAATAGCTGGTGGTTTGCGGCTATTTCGACAACAGGAATAATCTTTGCTGCGGTTTATTTGTTGTGGATGTATCAAAGAGTAGTTTTAGGCGAAGTTAAACACGAAAATTTATTTAAACTAACTGATTTAAACGCTAGAGAATTAGTTGTGATAATACCGATAGTATTATTTATAGTTTGGATAGGTGTTTATCCAAATACATTTTTATCTCTAACAGAAGTTTCTGTAAAAAATATTATAGATTTTACAATATCATTTAAGTAGAACAAATAGAAAAAGCATTATGATACAACTCGAAAAATTATTTGATTTTTTACCTATCTTAGTAATAGGTTTAAGTGTTATTCTATCTTTAATTATTGATGCGTTTACAAAAAAAGAAAGTAAGTTGCTTTTTTATTTCAACCTTTTGATGCTTGTAGTATCAACCATATTATTTTTCTATCTGATGCCAAAAAATTATTTGATATTTGGTAATAACTTTAAGGTTGGCGGATTAGTATATTTAATTGATGGATTTATAAATTTAGCTGCTTTGCTTTATCTTTTTACTACATTGAAGTATTTAGAAAAAACCAATGTAAAAGTAAATGAATTCATAACTTTAATGATGAATGCACTTTTAGGTATTTATTTAATGATTGGTGCAAGAGATTTTATTTTGATTTTTGTAGGTCTTGAAATTATGTCAATTACATTTTATGTGTTAGCAGGCATTAAAAGAAGTTTACTTTCGAATAATGAAGCTTCCTTGAAATATTTTCTTTTGGGTGCATTTATCACAGGATTTTTAGTATATGGTATTGCATTGATTTATGGTGGAACAAACAGCACTCATTTTGATGGTATATTAAATACATTAGCAAGTGGTCAGAATAATATTTTATTTGTAATTGGATTATTACTATTCTTAATCGGATTTACCTTTAAGATTGGTTTATTCCCATTTAATATGTGGATACCAGATGTGTATCAAGGAGCGCCAACTGCAGCAACAAGTTTTATGGCTACATTGGGAAAAACCGCACCAGTTGTTATTTTAATTTCAATGCTTAGCATATTGTATAATATGAATATAGAAAACTATTTTGCAAACTTTTTTGCGATTGCTTCCGCTGTTTCGATGATTATAGGTAGTGTAATAGGTATTGCTCAAAAAAATATAAAAAGAATGTTGGCATATTCTTCAATAGCGCATGCTGGATATTTTGCATTAGGTTTCACAACTCCTAATATTTACGCACAAACAGCAGTTTTCTATTATCTTTTAGCTTATATTTTTATGAATTTGGGTGCTTTTATTATAATAACTTACTTTGAAGATGCTAATGAGGGTAATCTTTCCATAGATGATTATAAAGGTTTAGCAAAGAAATATCCATATTTAGCTGGTATGTTAAGCTTTTTTATGTTTGCTATAGCTGGAATTCCACCAATGGCAGGATTTTTTGGAAAATATTATTTAATAATTGCTACAGTTCAAGGTGGTTATGTTTGGTTAGCAATATTGCTTGCAGTTACTTCTGTAATAAGTGCTTACTATTATTTAAGAATTGTAATTTATATGTATTTTGTATCATCAGAGAAAAATATTGAAGTTGAAAAAGATGTATATACAAATATAGGAGTTGCTTTGGTTGGTTTAGTTGTGCTTGTATTAGGTATTTATCCGCAATTATTAATTGATATATTAAACAAGAGTTTGAAATAGACTACTTAAAGAATTATACTTAATGTGAGAAAAATCAAAAAAATTATCTCACACAAAACACGTCATGAACACAAAGGGGCAAACATTAAAAAAGCTGTTTATGTAATTCTTTTTGACCTTTGTGTTCGTTGAGTGAAATGAAATAAATAACTCACACAAAGGACATAAAAATTAGCCGCAAAATGCATTAAACTTTACAAAATTTTATTTCAAAACTATGAAATGTTAGCAAAGTAGTTTGGCGAAGAATTAAGTAATAATGTAATTATTACACAAACTTTATTTTGCAACAGGAAATGATAAAAATTAAATAGACTATATAAATAAAAAAGGTCGTTGAATATTCCTTCTTGGATTTGGAATATATCGAAACGACCTTTTATTTGCTATCGATGTATCAATTTATTTTAATATCTATTGACAGCGTTTTAGTTTACTTTATTAAGAACTTCACCACTTTCAGCAAAAGTTTTAATTATTCTAACAGTTTCTTCAGCAACAGCAAGTTGTGCTTGTTCAGTTGAAGCACCAATGTGATGAGTTACATAAACATTTTTAATTCCTTGTAGTGGAGATTTAATTTCACCGTCTTTCCCTTCGGGTTCATCGTTAAATACATCAAGACCAACTTTTAAGTTTTTAGTTTTAACAGCTTCAATAAGTGCTTGTTCATCAACAATACCAGGGCGAGATGTATTAATGAAAATTGTTCCTGGTTTCATTAAATCGAACATTTCCTTATTAAACATTCCTTTTGTTTGTGGAGTTTGAGGGAGATGTATAGAAATAATATCAACCTGAGGAATAGTTTCTTTGATATCTTTAACTTGAGTAATAAATTCATTGTTCAATTCAACAATATCATATCCGTAAACTTTCATTCCAAAAGCTACAGCTCTTTTAGCTACTTCTTTGCCAATGTTACCAACTCCTATTAAGAATAATTTTTTACCGAATAATCCTTCAGCTTTTGAATATTCATTTTTATTCCATTTACCAGCGTGGAAATCAGCAACGTTATCTGGAATACGTCTATCTAGAGATAAAATAAGCCCCATAGCTAATTCAGCTACAGCAATAGAATTTTTACCAGGACAATTTGTTACTGCAACGCCTTTTTCTGTTGCTTTAGCTAAGTCAATGGTATTCACACCAGCACCAGCACGAATAATTACTTTAAGTTGTTTACCTTTTTCGATAGCTTCTGCATTAACTTTTGTAGATCTTACAACTAAAATATCAATAGTTTCAATATTAGAGGGAATGTCATTTTCGCCCAATTCTGGTTTGAAAGTTACATTATGCCCTAAATCTTTCATTTGTTCAATGTAAAGATTAGGGAATTTGTCGGCAATAAGTATATTCATTTGACCTCCGAAAATATAATTTATAAAATGAACATTGCTAAATTATCAAAAAAAAAAATAAAAATCAAATATTTAAATGTTTTTTAACTGTATCAAAAAGGAGATTTTTATTATAAGGTTTAAATAAAATATCATTAAAACCAATTTCTTTGGATAAAAATTCTGTTTTGGATGTAGCAAAAGCTGTTAATCCAATAATTGGTGCTTTACAACCTAATTCTCTTAATTTTTGGGTAGCAGAAAATCCATCCATTACAGGCATTTTAATATCCATAAAAATAAGAGATATATCTTTATGAGTATTCCATGTATCAACAGCAATTTTACCATTAATAGAGTGTAAAATATCAACATTAAATTGTTTAGATAAAATTATTTTTAAATATTCATAATTCAGTATTTCATCATCTGCAATAAGAATTTTGGGTTTATAATTATCTTCAATATTTATCTCTGTAATTTTAGAATAATGCTTAAAATTAATTTTAGGAATGTAAAATTCAAAATATGTTCCTTTTCCAATACCAGAAATTAGTTTATATTTAAAGTTTAATGTTTTTAAGTATTCAGCTACAATGGAAAGCCCTAAGCCATTGCCCCCATAATGTCGTGTTAATCCTTTTTCTAATTGAACATAAGGTTGAAAAATTAATTCAAAATCTTTTTCATCTATTCCAATACCTGTATCTTTGCAGAATACAATAACATTATCGCCATTTAATTTATATCCAAATTCAACTTCACCTTCTAGAGTAAATTTAACGGCATTATCAACTAATTGTTTGATAATTTGTTTAATTTTATAAGAGTCACAATCAAATTCCGAAAATTCATCACTAAGAGGCATATTTAACTTTAAATTTATGTTTGTAGGTTTCATTTCATTATAAATATACAATATTTCTTTTAGTATTATATTCAAATTACAGCTGGTTATAGCTGTATCTATTTGATTACATTGAATTTGTGAAATATTTAGAATATTATCTACTATGTTTAATAATTTATGAGAACTATTATTAATAATGTGAAAATATTTTTTTACTTCTTCAGCTGAGATATCTGTATCGTTTATTAAATCTAAAAATCCTATAATGCCGTTAAGTGGTGTTCTTAATTCATGGCTTAGATTGTTTATAAAATCTGTTTTTAATTGTTCTTTTTCTTCTGCTTTTTCTTTGGCAATTTCAAGTTCCTTATGTTTTAAAACTAACTCAGAAATATCGTGGAAAATAACGGCAAAATAACCAATTTCAGGTGAAAAAGCATGAACTCTAAAATATTTATTAAAAGTGGATGAGTAATTTTCAAACTGTATAGATTCACCTGTAAGAGCAACTTTACCGTAATTTTCTATCCAATATTTTTCTGTTTTGGGCCAAAGTTGTAAAACTGTTTTACCGATAATATCTTCTTTATTAACATTTAATATTTTATAAAATGCGGGATTAACATCAATAAATTCATAGTCTATTGGGTTATTATTTTCATCTACAATTATTTTATGCAGTGCAAAAGCGTCTAGCATATTTTCAAATAAGTTTTCATATCTTTTTTTAATAACTTCATACTCATAGTTTTTTTGTTTGAGTAAAATTCTATTTATCTTTCTTTCTAATAAATCACTGTAATTATTAAAAATAGTTTTTAAAATTTTGTAATTTCCATTATGCAAGTAATTTGAATGATTTATTCCAAGTAACAAGTTCTTTCGTTTTATATTGTGTTGGTGTAAAAATGCAATTGTATTTTTTACATTATCTAATATATAAGGTTTTAATATTTTTTGTAATAATGATTTAATAGAATTATTATCAAATTGAATATTTTCAATTATAATATCATCAATAAGGCTTTTAAAAGTTTCTTTGTCAATAGATTGTTTTTGTAAAATATTATTTTCATAACTAAGTATAATAAAATCATCACCCATTTGAAAGATAAAAAGAGTGTATTGAGATTCTAATAACTCAGAAAAATAGTTACATAAATGTAAAGTGAGCTGTTGGTAGTTGGAGTTGATAAGTTCTTTATCATCAATTAAAATAAATTCATTTAATTTGTATAAAGAATTTAATAGCAATTCTAAGAATGATTCAAATATTTTTGTATATCTTTTTAATATAACAAAAACATAACGTTCATTATAAATATTTAATGGTAAAAGAAGTACATTAAATTTTAATTTTATTCCAGCAAATACATCTTCGGAATTCAAAAATTGTGGAGTTCCATTTAAAGCTAAATTAAATTTGTCAATGAATTCAATTTTATTAAGAGTAACTACTTTATCTATCAGCACATCGTCTTTGCCTGCATTGAATATAGATTTAAGATCTACTTTCAACTGATAAGATGCAAAAACTATTCTTAAATCTTTGTCTAAAGGTAAAACATTAAAGTCATCAAAGTTTTCAAGGTAGTTATTTAATATTTCTTGCATAATTATTTTTTGTTAATTAAATATCGTTTTATTTTTCTTGTAGTAGTTTTTTCAAATTCAGTATCACGAATATAAAATTTTCTTATTTGTTTGTATGAAGTTAAATTATTATTTGTAGCTTTAACAATTTCGGAGATTTTATCATAGATAATTTTTTCATTTAGTTGTAAATTGTTTTCATCAGAAAATTTAATAAACATTTCTGTATCTGGAACAATTTGGGCAACAATAATTTCGCCTTCTTTTTCATCCTTTTCACCATAAACAACACTTTCCAGAATAAATTCATTTTTATTTAGTAGGTCTTCTATTTCTTCTGGGAATACATTTTTCCCATTTTTTGCAATAATGACGTTTTTCTTTCTACCTTTGATATATAAAAAATTATTTTCATCAAGATAACCTAAATCACCTGTATAAAACCAACCATTTTTTATAACATCTTTAGTTAATTCTTCGTTTTTATAATAACCGAGCATAACATTACCGCCCTTAACGCAAATTTCTCCAATTCCTTCACTATCAGGATTTTCTATTTTAATAGCACAACAATCAAGAGGTTGCCCAGCTGAAAGAGGATTAGGATTTTCTAATCTATTTAATGCAACAATAGGAGCTGTTTCGGTTAGTCCATATCCCTGAACCATAGTTAATCCAAAATCGTTAAATCCTTTGATAACTTCAGGGTCAGGAGCAGCACCGCCAACAATTAAAACTCTTATATGGCCACCAAATTTATCGTGAATTTGCTTAAAAAGATATTTCTTCAAATCATTTAATCCAATTTTTTGTAATAAATTTGTAAATGTAATTAATTTGTTAACAACTATATCCTTAAATTTGTTTTCTTTGATTGTTTTCCAGATTCTTTTAAAAATTTTATCGAAAATAAGTGGAACACCTAAAATTAATGTTGGTTGCTCGGATGCTATATCTTCGAGCAGATATTTGAATGAACGTGAATAATGAACAGAAGCGCCGCTATAGATAGGGCATAGAAATCCGCAAGTGCACTCATATGTATGATGTATTGGTAACATTGAAAGAAATCTATCTGTTGGATAAATTGGTAAAGCTCTTACCATACTCATTAAATTTTCGCATAAGTTGGAATGGCTTAGCATAACTCCTTTTGCTTGTCCAATAGAGCCAGATGTAAAAATTAACTCAAACAATTCATTGGGATTAATTGTTGGTAATTGTTCAACAGCAACAGCTCTTGTGTTATTGATTAATTTTACCATAGATAAATCACTATCGCTATCTTCAAGAATATCCATATTGATAAAATGAGAAAGATTTTTTAAGGGCAAATCTATGTTATTTAATGTATCAGACCAATGTTGATTATAAACGATGACATTTGCGTTTGATTCGTGTAAAATATTTATCACTTCATTTTCGTGTAAATGGTTATCGATTGGAACAACAATATAATTAAATACAGCACAGGTAAGATAAGCAATTCCCCATTGAACTCTATTTTCGCTTATTATAGCAATTGGTGTTCTTTCTTTTATTCCTAAATTTTGTAAAGCTGTGCCAAACCTTAAAACTTGATCAAGGAGTTCACTATAAGTTACCATTTTGATTGGAGTATCTTTTAAATCTTTAAGTGCTAATTTATCGGAATAATAATTTGCAGATTTTAATAACATATCCTGTAAACTGGTAATATTTTTTTCAATCATCGTAATCTCCTATAATTTTTTTGATGGGCATATATGATTTATTTGGCAGATATTGCATTTGGGTTTTCTTGCAATGCAGATATTTCTACCGTGATAAATTAGATAATGTGATAAATTTATCCATTCGCTTTCTGGATATAATTCTTTTAGTTGGAACTCAATTTTTTCAGGGTCTTGAGAATTAGCAAGCCCTAATAAGTTAGAAAGTCTTTTAACGTGTGTATCAACTGCAATTGATGGAATACCAAATGCATTTCCTGCAACAACGGAGGCTGTTTTTCTACCAACTCCAGGTAGTTGTGTTAATTTATCAAAATCGGCGGGCACTTCTCCGTTAAAGTTTTCAATAATGTATTGGCAGCATTTTTTTATTGACTTAGCTTTTTGTTTATAGAAACCTGTTTTATAAATCATTTGTTCTAATTGTTCATTAGGTATCTTTAAATATTCTTCTGGTGTTTTTAATTGCGCAAAAAGTGTTTTTGTTACTTGATTAACAGTGTCGTCTTTACATTGTGCAGAAAGTATTGTTGCAATAAGTAATTCTAATGGATTAGAAAAATTCAGTGCTGTGCGTGGATTGGGATATAGTTTTTTTAATATTTCCAGTATTTCTAAGTGTTTTTGCATTGTTTTTCTTACCTTATTTACAATATCAAATATAAAAAAATTTTTGCATTTAATTGTATTAATTTTTGTTATCACTTTCTAAAACGAATAACTAATACCATAAAACAAAAAAATTAAGAAAAAATGCAAAAAAAATATTAAATTTGAATTATGATTAAATATTATTAAATCTATGGAATTAGAAATTAGATATCAAGATGTTATCAAAAATATATCTAAATTAAATAAGAATTATCTCGATTTAGCAAAAAATTACCTTGATAATCTTACCAAACCAATTGGAAGTTTGGGGCAACTAGAAAATATATATATGCAACTTGCTGGAATATTTGAAAACCTTACTTTTGATATTGAAAAGAAAAATATTTTAATTTTTTGTGCTGATAACGGAGTTGTGGAAGAAAAAGTAAGTTGTTGTCCGAAAGAATATACAAAAATTGTTGCAGAAAACTTTACAAAAGGTATTACAGCTATTAATAAATTTTCCGAATTTGCCAAAAATGATATAACAATTATTGATATAGGTATTGATGCTGATATTATCAACGATGATATATTAAATTACAAAATATCTTATGGAACTAAAAATTTTACAAAAGAACCAGCAATGAGCGAAGATGATTGTATCAAAGCCATTGAGATAGGTATAAATTTAGTATATAAATTGTATCAAAATGGTTATAGTATGTTAGGCACAGGCGAGATGGGAATAGGTAATACTACAACAAGTGCTGCAATTACATCTGTTTTATTAAATATCGAACCTGAAAAGGTAACAGGCCGCGGTGCAGGCTTGGATGATGAAGGATATTTAAATAAAATCAACACTATTAAAAAAGGAATAACTATCACTCAACCAGATGCTAATAATCCAATTGATGTTTTACAAAAATTAGGTGGGCTTGATATTGCAGGAATGGTTGGAGCTTTTTTGGGAGCAGCTTATTTCCGCTTACCAATTGTTATTGATGGCGTTATTTCTGCAGCTGCAGCCCTTGTTTCTTATAAAATAAATCCACTTACAAAATATTATATGATTGCCAGTCATCTTTCAGCCGAAAGTGCTGCAAAATATATTCTCGATTATCTTGAACTACAGCCGCTTTTACATTTAAATTTGAGATTGGGCGAAGGGAGTGGCTGCCCACTTGCCTTTAATGTTATTGACGCAAGCGTTTATACTTTGCGTCATATGGCATCGATGGATGAAGCAAAACTTAATAAACAAGTTTATGTTGATATAAGGAAATAACTTATGCAAGATTTGATGATACAAGGAACAGCCTCTTCTGTAGGAAAAAGTTTAATTGTTGCCGCTTTATGCAGAATATTATATCAAGATGGTATAAATGTTGCTCCATTTAAATCTCAAAATATGTCGCTAAATTCTTTTGCTACTTATGAGGGCCTTGAAATTGGAAGAGCTCAAGCACTACAAGCTATGGCTGCTAATGTTGCACCATCTGTTTTGATGAATCCTATCTTACTGAAACCAACATCAGATTCTAAAAGTCAAGTTGTATTGTTGGGAAAACCTTTTGATAATATTACTGCATCAAATTATTATAAATTGAAAAAGGAATTAAAAAATTATGTTGTTGATACATACCAGCAATTAAAAAAGCAATATGATTTGATTATAATCGAAGGGGCAGGTAGTCCTGCAGAAATTAACTTAAATAAAGACGATTTTGTTAATATGGGAATGGCGGATATTGCAGACGCTAATGTTTTACTTGTGGGAGATATTGATAAAGGTGGAGTTTTTGCGTCTCTTTATGGCACAATTATGCTTCTGGAAAAAAAACATCAAGAAAGAATAAAGGGACTTATCATTAATAAATTTAGAGGCGATATTTCACTTTTGCAAGATGGATTAAAACAAATTGAAGATATCACAACTAAACCTGTATTAGGCGTAATACCTTATTTTAATTTGCTTTTAGATGACGAAGATGCCGCAAATGAGTTTAAACGAAAATATAATAAATTTAAGCCGGATATGATTAATATTTCCGTTATAAGATTGCCTAGAATTTCAAACTTCACAGATTTTGATCCTTTTTACTATGACGAAGATGTTATTCTTAATTATATTGATAAACCCGAGAAAATTGAAAAATCTGATATAATAATTATTCCCGGGACAAAAAATACTATCGAAGATTTAAGGTGGCTAAAGAAAACAGGATTTTATAATGCAATTAAAAACTTCAAAGGTATGATTTGGGGAATTTGTGGCGGTTACCAGATGCTAGGAAATCTTATAATTGATGAAGATGGAGCGGAAACTTATTCTGGTGATAAAGAAGAAGGTCTGGGACTTTTAAATCTAACTACTATATTAAAAGATGGTAAAACTACACAAATGGTTGAAGGAACTGCTCTGTTTGAAAAAATTATTGGTTATGAAATTCATTGTGGTATAAGTAAAGCTGAAGGCACTTCACTTGCAACTATAAATAAAATAAATAATGATTCTCATATCTGGCAAGACGGACTTTGTGTTGATAACCGAATTTTTGGAACTTACATCCACGGCATTTTTGATAAAGGTAACTTTAGAGCTAAAGTGTTGAATATTATTCGAGAAAAGAAAAAATTATTTTTACGCAATTCTATTGATTTACATCAACAACGTGAAGAACAATTAAATAAACTAGCAGATATCGTTAGAAGCAGTTTAAACACCGAATTTATCAAAAAATATTTGATTAAGGAATGAATAAATATTTTCACGGCGACGATATTTTCAAATATCAAAATATTAAATATAACTTTAGCAGTAATATTTGGCCATACTTTAATTTTTACGAAGTATTTGATTTTATTAAAAACAATCTGGATGTTATAAGAAATTATCCTGATCCTAAATATTCTGAATTAAGTTATAATTTAAACCGATATCTTAATACTGAGTTGAATTCTATAATATTAGGTAATGGCTCGATTGAATTATTTTCAACTATTGCTTTGAAGTATTATGGGGCTCATTCACTGATACTACAACCAACTTTTGTAGAGTATGAAAAAGTTTGCCTAAATCACAATCATAAAATTAAACATATTTTTGAGTTAGATGAAATTAAAAAATATCCTGATGCTCAATTGGTATGGATATGTAATCCAAATAATCCAACTGGCAAAATTATTGAAAGTGAAGAGTTAATATTGTATATAAAAAATTATCAAAATTTTACTTTTGTAGTTGATGAAGCTTATATCGATTATAGTCTTAAAGCCGAGTCTTTAATTTCTTATGTTGATAAATTTAAGAACTTAATAATAGTTCGTTCGTTTACAAAAAGGTTTGCAATTCCTGGTTTAAGAATTGGTTATTTGATAACAAATATTGAATTACGAAACTCTTTACAACAATTATTGAATACGTGGAATGTTAATTCACTGGCGCAAAAAGTTGCCAATTATTTTTTAAATAATTTTGAAAAATATAAATTGCCATTGGAAGAAATCTATCAATTAAAGAGTGAATTAGTGCAAAGTTTACAGCAAAATAAACACTTAAAAGTTTTAAAATCTGATATGCATTACTTCTTAATACAAATCTTTAAATTTAAGTCATATGAACTTAAGGAAAAACTAGCAAGAGATTTTGGAATACTTATTCGTGATGCTTCTAATTTTTACGGATTAGATGATAGTTACATTCGTATCTCTACATTGAATAGGGAAGCAAATTTGCATTTAATAAATTCTATATATAAAATTTTAAGTGATTGATTATGATTACTATAGTATTACTTTTGATTGTAAACATTTTTGTAAAAGATTATAATATCTTTGTGCTAAATATACTGGCTTTAGTTGCTGGATTTTTTGCGGAACTTTTATCAACTGGGAAGGATAAAAATTTTCATCCTGTAATACTTTATGGCAAAATTATCAACTATTTCGATGAAAAACACAATAATGGACCAAATAGATTTTTCAAAGGCTTATCTGTGACTTTTTTTATCATTGCGATAAATTTTTATGTTGTTACTGTATTATCAGTTTTAGCTTATAAATATAATGTCTATTTTCTTTTTGCGTCTGCTGCAGTATTTTACGGAATAGCAACAAAACAATTAGTAACAAGTGTTTACAATGTTTTTGTAGAGTTAAATAAAGGAATTGAATTTGGTCGAAAAGAATTAAGATACATTGTAAGTAGGGATACCAGTAATTTGACAGAAAACCAGATTAAAATTTCTGCACTTGAGTCTTTGGCAGAAAATCTATCAGATGGAATTATTGCGCCAATGTTTTACTTTGCTTTGCTTGGAATTCCAGGAATTGCAACGTATAAACTCATTAACACAATAGACTCTATGATTGGATACAAAACAGAAAAATATGAATATTTCGGTAAGTTTGCAGCTAGATTGGATGATTTAGTAAATTACATTCCATCACGAATATCAGCACTGTTAATTGCTTTAACAGGATTAAGTTTCCGTTCATTAAAGTTTATAATCAAATATGGCAACAAGCACAAAAGTCCAAATAGCGGTTATCCTGAAGCAGCTCTGGCAGGTCTTTTAAATTGTCGTTTTGGAGGACCTAATATTTACTTTGGCGAGTTGATTGAAAAACCATATATTGGCGAAAATGATAGAGAAATCACTAAAAATGATTTTGAATATGCAATTAATGTTGTGCTGGTAGCATCAACTTTTTTTATGATAATTTTAGTTTCTATAAAAGTTTTGTAATTGGAAATGAATATTATAATAACAGGTGCACCTGGAACAGGAAAAACCACATTACTAAAAGAACTTAAAAAATTAGGTTATTGCTGTTATGATGAGATATCAAGAGAAATAATTATCCAGCAGCAAAGATTTAATGGTAACATAACGCCTTGGGGTAATACCTTAGAATTTGCAAAACTTTGCTTTGAAAAAATGCTTCCACAACTTTATGGTAATTATTTAGCTTTTTTTGATAGAGGAATTCCAGACTTAATAGCTTATTTAAATTTTTTCGAATATCCAATACCAGATTATTTTTACAAACCGTTGGATAAATATTACAAAAAAGTAATTTTCTTGCCTTATTGGGATGATATTTATGTAAACGATCCACAAAGATTGCAAACTAAACAAGAAGCCTTAGGGTTACATAAAGCTCTACTTGATACATATACCAATTTGAATTTTGAAATATTAAATCTTGGTTTTACCAGTATTGAAGCACGCGTGGAATTTGTAAAAAGGGAAGTTGGGGATAAATAATTACTGTTTCTATCAATTAATTCTAAAAAGGGCAGTTATTGGAATAATTTATCAGCTTGCTATTAAATATTTTTATAAACATATATATCATTAACTGCCCTTTGTTCTTTTTATTTTACCAACATCAACTTAATAGTTTTATTGATATTTTCTCCTTCCATTCTAAGAAAATATACGCCAGATGGTAAATTATTTGCGTTATAAGTAAATGAATGTAATCCATTTTGATAGTATTTTTTATTAATTTTATCAACAAGTTGCCCCATAGAATTATAGATATTAAATTCCAAAAATGTATTTTGTGGTATATAAAATTGTATTTTTGTTGTAGGATTAAAAGGATTTGGGTAATTTGGAAAAAGTATATATTCTTTATTAGAAACATCAAATTTATCTATGCTGGTAATATCTTTAGGATAAACAAGATCGATTTTATCAAAATATAAATCACCAGTGTAGATACTATCGTTTACTTTTCCTTGAAATAATAATTCTACTTGAATTTGTTTTAATGTAACTGGATAGTAAAAAATTCCACCACTTACAGCAGACATGTTTTTAAACGCAATAGGATAGTTTTGATAAATTGGTTTATCAAAAAAACTCAATGTATTATTTCTAAAAAGTTCCTGGTTATCATCTTCAAAATAAAATTTAATGTGATGTTTTTTATTATCGGATTTTGCAAAAATAAAGAGACTATCTGCTATACCTTCAATTGGGTAATTAACATTAACAAAGATACTTTGAGAAATTCCAACTTTACCTTTCATATAATAATGAATTTTTAACACATTTTTTTGTAAATTATTATCCCAAACAATATTAGCAATTGCTGTATCTACTTCATTTTTTGATATATTAAATTGCGTTGATGAATTAAAATTCAATAGTTCCAAATTTCCATATTTTAAAAGGCAATTTACATTTATTGTATCTTTAGCATCGTCTATTTCAAAAATAATTTTTGAATAGCCGGGTTTTATAAATTTAATAATTCCAGTATTAATATCGAATTTCAAATTTTCGGGATTAATTATTGTTACTTTAACATCTTGATAATTTATATTTTGTTGAACTCCGTCTGAATCATAAAATTTGAACAATATCTTATTAGTTTTAGAGGTATCGGTAATAAAGTTTTTAGTTGAAAAACTTAATTTTTTAATGTATTTAATTACAATTTTGCAAGAATCTTTTAACTGATTATCATAATAAAGATAGATATAACCTTCTCTTACTTGTGATTTTTTTGATGTAAAAATATTATTTGAAATATTTCCTATTGCACTATCACAAGCAAATTTAACTTTGGAATTATCAAATTGAGAAGGGAAACCATGAATGTCATTTGCAAAAATTTTTAGTTCAGTTGAATGTGTTCTAAATAATTTAATAAGTTTTTTTTCAAATTTAAAATTAAATGGTATATTTGTTGGTTCAACTGTTGAAAAGATTACTAATGAATTAGCAACACTACGGGGAGAACCATCACTAGGTACATTTTTTACTTGATTGTTTACAACAAGGCAACTAGAACCGCCACCGTCAAAATTTACTCCATGGTATACACCAATTTTTAGCATAAATTCAGCTAGTTCATTTAAAGTCATCCCAATGCTATGAGGATTTCTTCCATCAACAACAATCAAGTAAAGGAAAGTGCTATCTTGAGAAATACCTGCTGCTGAGCGTGGATGTCTATCTGGAGCATGGCTTGGTCCTCCTTCTTCTGCTACACCTTGATTTGCATAATTTTGGCCATTAAACACAATTTTAGGGTATGCACCAATAACTTCTTTTATTTGTTTAAGTGTTGTTGCAATATTTAATATTACTTTTATTGTATCATTAATTGAAATATTATTATTAAGCCAGGTTGAACCTGCACCATGACCTGAAATAACAAAACAGTCATTATCAATATTCATATTACCTACATAATATTCCTTCTTTATTACAACACATTTCATAGTGTCATTAACAGAATATTTTTGACCGGGTAATAATTTTACTAAACATTCAGTGCCATACATATTAGTTTGAGTAGATGGTGAATTAAAAAATCTATTGTAAATAATTATCTGGTCAGTAGCTCGACTTTTGTTTACTCCGTGTATTGAATAAGACAAATTATTTTTTATTATTTTTCCACTTAGTGAAGTAATTCTGTTTATAAAAGGTTTATTGTTATAATCAAATCCAATAACAGAAAAACTACCTGGCATTTTAACTACTTCACCCTGATTTATTTGGAAACCTATTGTTTCAGTTGAACTATAAAAATCTCCATTAATTGCAGCAACTGGATAGTAGTTTGGCTTTTGTTTTCTTGTTGCACTAGTTGGAGTAGGCTCATAACCTGTTATTTTATCTTTTGCTTTAACTGCTTCTATTTTGACATATGGGGTTGTGAGTTTTACTTTAAATACATCCATTGACCAGGGTTTCGATGAGTTGACCATTTTGTAATAATACATATCTGGACCAACTTGAAGTGCTGAAATTGTATCAAATGTAACCTGACTAAAAACTAAAAGAGAAGTGAAAAGAAAAATTAAAATTCTAAGCATCTTATCCCCCAAAATTTATAAATCCCTATTTATAAAATAAAAAAAAAATAATATCCAAACTTTTAAAATTTAATTAAGAATTGAGTTAATTTTATGAGAAATGAAATCTTGGTATAAAATTATTATTACCTATTTTTGCTTATGGAAATAATTATCGGTAAAAAAATATAGATAGAACTAACCTATTTAAATTGAGAAATAAATTAGTTTTTTTACTAAAAAATTAAAATGGTATAAGTAATTTTTTTAGGTATAAGGTAGAAAGTGTGGGTGATTGCTTTTAGTAAATACAAAAAAAACGGTCGTCAAAATCTATAAATTTTAGGAACGACCGTTTTGTATCAATATCTACTCGTTAGTGAATTTTGATATTTTATTTTGTAGATTATTAGTAAAATGGTTCTAATTCCATTTGCAAATATTTTGCTAATGCAGTTATAATTCCAATATCATCAAGAAATCCAATAATTGGCATAAAATCTGGTATTGCATCTAAAGGTAGAATAAAATACATTAAGCCAGCAATAACAATTGATTTATGCAAAAAAGGTATTTGGGATGATTTCATATATCTATATAACGCAAGAATATGTCTTACAATTTTAATTTTGGCTGCTATTTTCTTTAACTTGCTTTCTAAATTATCATCAATAAATTTTTCTTTGACTTTTGCTTCTTGATCGTTTTTAGGGCGATTCTTATTAAATAAATCATTTTCAATATCCGAATCGCCAAATTCTAATAAATCCATATTATCGATATGATTTTTCATAATATTACCTATTTTTTATTTTCGTTATACCATTCCATAACAGTTTTCCACCAGAGTAATGAATTTTGTGGTTTTGCAATAAAATGGGTTTCATCTGGAAAATACAAAAATTTTGATTTAATTCCAAGTTTTTGTAAATAAGTAAACAATTCAAAGGCCTGGCTTTCTGGAACTCTAAAATCATAAGCTCCGTGCACAACTAGCATTGGAGTTTTGATGTTTTTTACATATCTATGAGGTGAAAATTTGTCATAAATAGTTCTATTTTCATAAGGTGTTCCGCCATATTCCCATTCCGGGAACCAAAGTTCTTCTGTAGTGCCATACATACTTTCAAGATTAAAAACACCAGCGTGAGAAACTATTGCGTTAAATCTATCAGTTTGAGTAGATATCCAATTCATCATATAACCACCGTATGAGGCACCAGCGGCGAATAAATTATTCTTATCAACAAAAGAAAAGTTTGATAAAACAAAGTCAACACATTTCATTGCATCAACATAAGGTTTTCCGCCCCAATCTTTATTAACTCCATCAGTAAATTTTTGTCCGTATCCAACACTACCACGAATATTTGGTGCAACAACAACATATCCAAATGAGGCAAACATTTGCACATTCCAACGATAGTGGAAATTATCACTCCACGCTCCTTGAGGTCCACCGTGAATGAGTAATATCATTGGATATTTTTTATTTTTGTCAAAAAATGGAGGTAACACTAATTGTGCCTGAACATTATCGTTGTTAGCACCTTTAAACCAGAAAGTAGAGGCTTCGCCAAATTCGATATTTTCTAAAATTGATTTATTGATGTATGTTAATTGTGTTTCATTTTTACCATCTAAATCACACTTGAAGACTTCTGCTGGGAGTGTTGTTTTTTGTTTTAAGTACAATAGGGAACTATTTGTAGCTATTAAATTATAGTTGTAGTTCTCGTTTCTTATATTTGTAACTTTTTTTGTTTTGATATCAATTTTAAAAATCGATTGATTAACTTCGTTATAAGCTGTAAAGTAAATTGTGTTGTTATTTAAAAATTCATAACTTTCAACCGAAAGATTAAACTGTTCGGTTAAATTATCATATTTTTGGGTAGTTCTGTTGTAAATTATAATATCCTTTTTATCTGCTTCATAACCGGCTCTTTTCATCGAAAGAAAAGCTAAGTATTGACCATCAGGGGAATATTTGGGCATACAATCTACGCCTTTTGAGCGAGAAATCTTAGTGTAAGTTATCATTTTGCCGGCTCTAATATCATCTACATTTAATACAAAAATTTCATTATTCGTAGATGAAGCTAAAAATTCATCTGGATTGTAGCAAAAAGCTATTTCTTTGCTATCTGGGGAAAAACAATAGTCACTATTACTACCTAAAGCAAGAGGTGGAACATCATTTGGTAATGTTGATGTTATATCTTTGTATTCGTATGTTTCTAAATTGAATAAAAATAAATGGCTTCTTTTTTCATCACGCCAGCTATCCCAATGTCTATAGAGGAGTTTATCAAAAATTTTTGCTTTGACTTTATTTTTACTTTTTTCTTCATCAATTTTTGCGGTTTCTTCAGCTGTTTTAATTGGATAAACATAAGATGTAAAAAGTATAAATTTATCATTGGGAGATATTAAAATTCCACTTACGCCAGTAGGAATATTTGATATTTGCTCTTCTCGATTATTGTTTAAATCTTTTAAGTGAATTTGATTATTTTTTATAAAATAAAGATAATTTCCATCATTAGAAAAGATTGGTGAGTGTTCTTTTTCATCACTATTCACAAGAGGGAAAACATTATTGTTTGTTAAATCGATACCATAAATATCTGTTGTTGCTGAGTTGTTTTCAACACTCCATTTTTGAACAACAAATGCTGCAATATTACGTGTTTTGTTAAAATTTAAAGAAGAAACTCTTTCGAATTTCCATAAAGTTTCTGGTGTTAGTGGAGATTTTTGTGCAAAAATTGTAAAGCAAACAGCAAGAAAAATAACTAATTTTTTCATTTTAATACCTTAAATTGTTATAACAAAAATATGAAAATAATAAAACAAAAAAAATAGAAAAACTAATCGAAAATATTTTTTACTGTTTTTGGTATTTTAATAGTGAATATGGTTTTATCTTCGTTGTTTGAAATAAATGAGACTTCGCCTTGAAGATATTTTTCTGTGAGCAGTTTGATGCTATAAGTACCAAGTCCACGGTTGGAGCCCTTAGTAGAAACATTTTTTTGAAAGATTTGCGATTTTATGTTTTCTGGTATAACAGCTTCATTTTTTATGGAAATTACAATATTATCATTTTCATTTTTAGCGGTAATTTCTACAACTTGGTTTATTATTGATGCTTCTAAAGCATTTTTAAGTAAATTAAGTATAACTCTTCTTAAAAGAATTTTAGATGTTATTATTTTGTTATCACTTAATTGGTTATGGAAAATAATTTCCTTTCCAATTGCAATATTGTGATATTTAATATTAACAATAACTTCATTAATAAGCACTGTTAAATCAATTTCTTTGTAATCCGGAATTAGATTATTATTTTCAGCTGCAACTAAATCTTTTTGAGCTTGAATTTCTTCTAATAGATCAAAAGAAGCTTTTTTTACTTCAACTAAAAGGTTTTTTAATTCATCAGGAGTAAGATTGGATGTAGATTCTGCAATGTAATCTAAAACTCCAGCTATTCCGCCAGCGGTATTTAAAACATCGTGAAAGAATATTCTTTCAAGTACTACCTTTCGTTTTTTATCACTAATATCTTCAAGTATAATTACAGTATAAATTTTACCAATAATTTCAACAGGATAGCAAGTAACTAAAAGGTTATAAGCATTGTCGGCATCTTTGGTTAGGATATTACATTCCATTACAGTTTTTTGTTGAAGTAATTTACATCTTTCGATTGCTTGAAAAGCTCCACAATATTTGCAATAATCGGATGTTCCACAACCGTAATTTGTTTTATCGGAGTTTTGGCACTGCAATATTTCGCCAGGTCTAAAACTTAATATTTGTTCTGGTGTTAATCCTAAATTAGTAAATAGTGGTTTATTGTAAAATACAAATTGGTTATATTCATTCAAAAGGCCAGCCATATTGGGAAGAATTTCAAAAATTTTTTGAATTTCATTATTTATGATAAGAGAATTAAATTCATTTTTTATATTACCAAAATCTTCACGATAATAAAGTTGATTATTCATAAAAAAGCCGCTATGTTTTATCAAATATACGAATAATTTGAGAGTAAAACAAAAAAAATTGCTTTTGTATTGTATTTTTTTATGCTAAAAAAAATATTTGAAATTACAATTTTTTATTAGACATTAGATAGTACCTGAAGAAATAATATTTAAATAAAGCGCTTGATATGGTGATTATTTTTAATGGGTTATAATTTGTAAAAATAAAAATCGGTCGCCTAGATTTTTTTCTTACAATGAGTGAATCGAGACGACCGAATCAATTTTAAATCTAATATTTCAAATTGCTTTGCTTTTATTTCATCCAACAACTTCTTTGACTTTTTGTGCGGCGTCATCTAATGTTGTAGCGACTACAAAGTCTATGCCTGAGTTTCTAAGCAGTTCACCTGCTTCAACTGAGTTTGTTCCTTCCAATCTTACAATAATAGGAATGTTAGGTTTTACTTCTTTGCTAGCTTCAATTATTCCATTGGCAACTCTATCGCAACGAACAATTCCGCCAAAGATGTTTACCAAAATAGCTTTAACATTTGGGTCTTTCATTATAATTTTAAATCCTTTTGCGACAGTATCTTTGTTGGCTCCGCCGCCAACATCCAAAAAGTTTGCAGGATTTCCGCCAGCTAATTTAATAATATCCATTGTAGCCATTGCAAGTCCGGCGCCGTTTACCATACATCCTACATTGCCATCTAATTTAACATAGTTTAAATTGTTTTCTGATGCTTCTAATTCAAATGGGTCTTCTTCTGATTTATCCCTTAATGATAAAATTTCTGGATGACGGAAAAGAGCATTATCGTCAAAATTGATTTTTGCATCAAGTGCGAGTAGCGTATTATCTGGTTGGGTTATTAATGGATTAATTTCTACTAAATTAGCATCTAAATCTTCGTATAGTTTATAGAGTTGAGTAAATAAACTTATAGCTTGTTTAAATGCAACATCTTTGAAGCCAAGTGCAAATGCAAGTTTTCTTGCCTGAAATGGATTAAAACCAAGTAATGGATCAACATAAAGTTTGGTGATTTTATCTGGTTGTTCAACAGCGAGTTTTTCTATTTCAACTCCGCCTTCGCTGGATACAATAAAAACATTTTTTTTGCTTTCTCTATCAAATGTAAGAGCAACATAATATTCTTTTTGGATATCAGCTCCTGGAACGATAAAGATTTTATTAATTCTTTTCGCTTCGCCGCCAGATTGGTAAGTTGAAATTTCCTTGCCAAGCATAGCAGAAGCTTTTTGTTTAACTTCTTCGATAGATTTTGCAAATTGAACTCCGCCAGCTTTACCGCGTCCCCCTGCGTGAATTTGTGCTTTTAATACAAAAAAGTTTCCGCCTATTTTTTTTGCAGCTTCTTCTGCTTCTTCAACAGTTGTAGCTAAAATTCCTAATTGCGTAGGAATGTTGTAATTCTTAAATAGTTCCTTTGCTTGATACTCGTGAATTTTCATATTTACCTCTTAAATTTTGTAACAAATTGAAAAATAATTTATCAAAATGATTTAATGTAATTTTGTTTTTTGAAAAATTTACTTAAATTTATAATTCTAAAAAATAGGATATCATATGAAAAAAATAGTTACATATCTTGTTATGGTAATTGGAATCATTAGTGCACAATCAATTTTACCATTTAAATATCAGCAACATATACTTAATAACGGTTTAAAAGTTATTTTAGTTCCAAATATTGGTAAAGGAACAGTTGCTTATTATTCCATAGTGCAAACAGGAAGCAGGGATGAATGGGAAGATGGTAAAACGGGTTTTGCCCACTTTTTCGAACATATGATGTTTAGAGGAACTGAAAAATATCCTAAATATGATGAAGTTATTGCGTCCATTGGTGCTGATGCAAATGCTTACACCAGTACAGATAGAACAGTATATCATATTAATTTAGCATCCGACTATTTAGAAAAAGTTATTGATCTGGAATCTGATAGGTTTATGAATTTAAAATATTCTGAAATGGATTTTAAAACTGAAGCTGGTGCAGTTTATGGTGAATATAGAAAAGGGAGAACAAGTCCTTTTTCTGTATTAAATGAAGAATTATTGAACCTAGCTTTTGAAAAACATACTTATAAACATACTGTTATTGGATTTGAAGAAGATATCAAAAATATGCCAAATCTTTATGAGTTTAGTATATCATTCCATAAAAGATATTATAGACCTGAAAATGTTGTATTGCTTATAGTTGGAGATTTTGATGCTAAAAAAACATTAGAACTAGTAAAGAAATATTATTCAAGCTGGCAAAAAGGATATGTTAAACCACAAATCGAAAAAGAACCTGAGCAAACTCAACCTAAGGAGAAATTAGTTCAATATGATGGTAGAACTCAGCCAATTTTGACTTTAGCCTTTAAAGGTGATGCATTTGATCCAAATGATAAAAATATTCTTGCAGCTAAAATTCTAGAAGAATATTTATTTGGAAGAACATCTGAACTTTATAAAAATCTTTTTCTTAAAGAGCAAAAAGTTCAATCAATTTATGCGGGATTTTCAAGTAGTAAAGACCCGGGATTGCTAAGAATTACTGCGCGCGTTAAAAAAGAAGACGATATCGATTATGTTTATAACAAAATAGTTGAAAAATTAGAACTTGCTAAAAATGAGTTAATTGCTCAAGATAAACTTAACGATATTAAAAGCTACTTAAAATATTCATTTTTAATGTCTTTTGATACTCCAGGTAGTATCGCAAATCTTTTAGCATATTATATTTCATTGCGTGGGAATATTGAAGATATTGATGCTTATTACAAAAATCTTGAAAAAATTACTCCAGAAGATGTTAGGAATGCTGCTAAAAAGTATTTCGATTTTAATAAATCTACAAAAATAATTTTGGTAGGTAAAAAATGAAAAAGATAATTTTATTATTCGTTATGGTAACTTTAATAAATTTTGCAAATGCAAATGATGTTATAAAACTTTATGATAAACAAGATAAAACGATTAATATAAAAGTATGGTTCAATGTTGGTTCTCAACTAGATCCAGCAGGCAAAGAGGGACTTTGTTATCTTACAGCTAAACTTTTGGCAGAAGGTAATACTAAAACTTTGAAATATAGCGAAATTCTTGATAAACTTTATCCTTTTGCTGCTTCATATAATGTTAGAATTACAAACGAAATGACTGTCTTTAATGCATCTGTTCACAAAGATAAATATAATGAATTTATCAAAATTGTTACAGACGCTTTATTAAATCCCGCTTTTGATGATGCTGATATCGAAAGAATTAAATCTGAAATGTTAACTTATCTTGAAAGCACACTACCATATCAAAATGATGAAGAGTTAGGAAAAGCATTGCTTTATAATGAACTTTTCAAAAATACGCCTTACGGGCATCTTTCAGCTGGAACAATTAGTGGTATAAAAAATATTTCTAAGGATGATATATTCAATTTTTACAAAACTTACTTTAATAGAAACAATTATACTATTGCAATATCTGGAGACTTTACTGATAAGTTTATCACAGCATTGAATAATGAATTAATGAAACTTCCAGATGGAAAAAAAGCCGAAAAACCGGTATTTACGATATCACAACCACAGGGGCACAATGCTATAATATTCGAAAAAGACGCTAATGCTACTGCAATATCCATTGGAACTCATCTTCCATTGCTTCGTGGAACTAAAGATTGGTATGCTCTTGCTGTTGCCAACTCTTATTTAGGTGAGCACAGAAATTCTGTATCTCATTTATATCAAGTTATAAGGGCTGCTCGCGGACTAAACTACGGAGATTATTCATATATCGAACATTTTCCTAATGGTGGTTCACTAAATATGCCCCCACAAAATATATGCAGAAGATATCAATTGTTTGAAATTTGGATTCGCCCCGTGCCCAACGAAACAAGGTATTTTGTAATCAAAACTGTTTTATACGAATTGGATAAACTATATAAAAACGGTTTAACTAAGGAACAATTTGAAAAACAAAGAAACTTTTTGAAAAATTATATAAATTTCTATGCACAATCTAATTATGAAAGATTGGGCTATATGGTTGATGACGCTTTTTATGGAATTAAAGAAGGGCATTTGAATCTTTTCAAAAAATATTTAAACAAAATTACTTATGAAGATGTTCAGGCCGCTATCAAAAAATATTTGAACCCGGATAACCTTTTATTTGTTATTATTACTAAAAATGGTGAAGAGTTAAAAAATCAATTAGAAAATAATCCTGTTGCAACTATATCTTATTCAACTCCAAAACCAAATGAAGTTTTGGATGAAGATAAAATAATTGGAAATTATCCAGTAAAATTTAACAACTTAGAAATTCGTCAAATCAACAAAGAAGTATTTAATAAATAGAGAGGGAGGCTATGTTATACGATTCTATTATTATTGGTGCGGGACCAGGGGGAATTAGTGCAGCAGTTGAATTAATTGAAAACGGTGTTGATAAAAGTAAAATTTTAATTCTTGAAAAAGAAGCTGAACACTCATTTTCTATAAAAAAATATTATCCAGATAATAAACTTGTAACTGCTAATTATAAAGGCTTTGAGGCTAAAGCTATTGGTAATCTTTCATTTGCCGATTGCTCTAAAGATGAATACATTAATTTTATGGATGAAATTATAAAAAAATATCAACTCAACATTAAATATAATGAAGTTGTTCACGAAATAGATAAACTAGAGGATGGAACTTTTTTAGTTCAAACAGATAAAGATTATTTTTCCAAAACTGTTGTTATAGCAATTGGAATTTTAGGTAAGCCCAAAAAACCTGATTATAAAATACCTGCTTCTCTTAATAAAAAAATATTTTTCGATGTATCCGATTTGAAAGAAGTTTCTGATAATGACATTTTAGTTGTCGGTGGTGGAGATAGTGCAGCGGAATATGTACAATATTTCTTAAAATTAAATAATCGTATTGCATTAAGTTATCGAGGAACAGAATTTAAAAGAATGAATAAATTCAATCTTCAGGATACACTTGATTCAATAAAAAACAATAAAATTACATTATTTATGCCATCTAATATAAAAGAAATTAAAGATGAAAATGATAAAATAGGTGTATATTTTGTTGAAGAACAATTCGGAGTTAAATATTTTGATTTTATCGTTTACGCTCTTGGCGGAACAACTCCCAAAGGATTTTTGGATAAAATTGGTATCCATTGCGGTAATGGTCAACCTTGCTTGCAGGATAATTTCGAAACAAATCTTCCGGGTTTGTTTATTACTGGAGACTTAGGTGCCGGTCCTAAAGGTGGTTCAATCATACGAGCATTTAATATTTCTAAAAAAGTTGCAGACGAAATATGTCAAATCTATTTAAAGTAATATTATTTATAGTATTTATTCTTTTTAACAATGGATGTTCGCAGGTAGCTAATAAGGTAAGTGATTATTATGTAAGATACAACCAGCTTGGTTATTTACCAGATGGGTATAAAACCTTTATAATAATTTCCAGAAAAGATTTAAATAAATCGATTGTAAAAATAACAGATGATAATAATAATGTATTAAAAGAATTTCGTTTGAGCAATACTATTGATAAATGGGGTAAATTTAATTTTAATTATAAGATTAACATTACAGATTTTAAGCAAGAAGGGAAGTATCATTTACATATAAATAATAAAAAAGTTGAAACTTTTGAAATCAATAAAAATAATTATACCGAAGTAAGAGATTCTGTTTTAGCTTTCTTTAAATCTCAAAGATGTGGTTATACCAGTCCTTCAAATCACGATGTTTGTCATATCGCAGATGCTACCGAAATTTTTGATGAAAAAGGTAATAAACTCAATATTAGTGCTGATTTAACTGGTGGTTGGCACGATGCAGGTGATTATATAAAATTTATAAATACCACAGCTTTTACTACTTATATGCTTTTGTTTTCTTATGAATATAATCCAGAAGTTTTTGGTAAAGATGCAAACAATAACAATATACCAGATGTTTTAGAAGAAGCAAAAATTGGGCTTGATTGGCTATTGAAATGTTATCTTGGAGATGGCAAATTAGTAAATATTGTTCAAAATTTACAAGACCACGACCAGGGCTGGCGACTTCCTGAAAGTGATAAACTAAAATTTAATCGTCCAGCTTACTTATCAATGGGCAAAAATACAATTGGAATGTATTCTGCAACACTTGCTTTAGCGTATCGCATCTGGAAAAAAGCAATAAATTATCCGGAATTTGAAAATAAATTATTAAACACTGCCAGAGAAGTTTTTTCTTATTATGATAAAGTTCCTGATTTGGATGATAATCCAACTAAAATGTATATTGATAGTAAATTCAGTGGCAAATTAGGATTAGGGGCGATTGAGTTATATCTTTCTACCAACGATAATAATTATCTTACAATTGCTAAACATTTAGCTGAAAAAACTGATGCTGATTACTGGTGGTCTTGGGGAGATGTGAGCTCTTTACTATTTTACAAAATCTATCCTTTTGATAATAAACATATTACGAAATTAGAAGCTAACCTTCGACATTTTACAAATTACTTTAAGAAAAACTTATTTAATAATGGGACTGATTATTCCTGGGGCACAACTCACGCAATGCTTGGAGTATGTTTGAATAATATCCTTTATAAAACACTAACAAACAATAACTTATATGATACCATTTCAACTGCACAGTTAAATTATATTTTAGGTGTTAACAATTGGGGAATGAGTTTTATTCAGGGTTTTGGCAAAACATATCCAAAAAATTTGCACTCACAAATAGCATTTTTTAACGATGGTAAATTATACGGCGCTGTAACAGCAGGACCTGTTCCGCGTGCACATTATCTAACTTATAAAATAAAATACGAAAAAGAAGATTATTTAAAAGACTTCCATCACGAGAAAGCAATATATGTTGACGATAGGTTCGATTATCTAACAAACGAGCCTACAATAGTAACAAATGCCACAGCTTATTTTGTGTTTGGGTATTATGCTAAGTAGTTTCTAGTAATTTTTCCAGCAATCCGCTTTGGCGTTCTGTTTCCTGCTGTATGCCTTTCAAAAATAAATCTTTATAAGAATAAATTTCTACAAATTTTCTTGCTCGGGTTATTGCAGTGTAGATTAATTCTTTGGTTAAGATTTTGCTTTCCTTATCTCCTAAAATTATCATAACATTATCGTATTCACTTCCCTGGCTTTTGTGAATAGTTAGTGAAAAGGCACTTTCATACTCTGGTAAGCGAAAACGATGAATTTTCCGCAGTTCTGAACCGCTTTTTATTACAAAATAATCTTTATCTACAAAGCCAACATCTCCATTATAAAGTTTGGTATTATAATCGTTTTGCGTTATTATGATAATTTTTCCATCATACCAATCTGTGTTGGTAATGTGAAAATGTTTTGCAATTATGTTTTCTACGATATAATTGATTTTATTTTTCCCAAAAGAGAGGTTTCTTGTATCAGTTAAGATAATAAATTTTTCAAGATATTGGTATTTTTTTAATAAATCACTTTCGCTTTGTGGATGAAAATAAAAATATTTTTCAAAATGTGTAACCACTTTACTTTCGATAAATTTTATAAATTCTTCCGATGAAGATGGAATTGTATTAAAAACAATATCTTTGTAATTGTTTTGCGAGAAAAAGTTAGAGACCTTTTTAATATCTTGTTGATTAATGAAATTGCTTATTGAATAAATTCCGCTATCATCTCCAAACCTATAGTTCTTTGTAAGTTCAACATAGCATTCTAATTTTTGGGAAAAAATAAACTTACAAATATCTCCAAAAACATTACCTGGTTCAACAGATGAAAGCTGATTTTTATCTCCTATTAACATTATGCGTGATTGTGGATTTAATGCCGAGATAAGTTTATAAAACAAAGGTAATGATATCATTGAGGCTTCATCTACAACAATTAAATTTAAGTCTAAATAATTATCTTTGTTATACTTAAATTTTGGTGAAGGAAATTTAGATTTCAATAATGAGTGAATTGTTGATGCTGTTCGGGGAAATTTTTCGTATATATCGGAAAAATCGTGTGAGTTGAAAATATTATCTTTTTCTTTTGCTAAAAAATTATCAATAGAAGTTTGCAATCTTGCAGCTGCTTTTCCAGTTGGTGCACATATCCCAATTTTAAGTTCAGGATTTGATTTTAATAGCATCAACAAAATTTTTGCTACAGTTGTAGTTTTTCCTGTTCCGGGACCGCCAGTAAGGACAAAAAAATTACTATTTAATGCTCTTTCAGCGGCAATTCTTTGCGGATTATCCTTTTCTTTTCCGAATAATATTTCAAGATAATTTTGATAATTGTGTAATTCTTGTGTTTTTAAGCTTGATGAGTTTATTAACTTATTTATTATCTGCGCTGTAAGTTTTTCGTATTGGTAAAATTTGTTTAAATAAACTCTATCTTTTTCAAGTATAATTGGTTGTGTGCTTCCGGGTGCTCCAACAACATTACTTGATTTTAAGATATTTATTATATCATTTTTAGCTGGTAAAGATTTCGTAATTTCCTGAGGTAGTGTATAAAGTTCGTCGAGTGAAAAATAAATATCCTGTTTTAGCAAAACTGCCGAGCTGGTAAGTGCAGCAATAATTTCAATAAGTTCATTATTATTATTTTCTAATTTTGCGATGAATTCTGCAAAGTAATAGCAAAAATCTGTAATTAACTTACTATCTTTTAATAATTTGAGTTTTTCCATTGTTATTCACTTTTTCCGTTAAGAAAATCTATTAAATCTTTGCTTGGTTTGTGGAAATAAATTCCATTATCAGAATTTGGTTCGATACCTCGCACAAAAATGTAATAGATACCGCCAAAATGTTTATCAAAATCATAATCTTTAATGGTAACTTTCAAGTGTCTATCTACTGCAAGGGTATAGATATAAGATTGTAATATGTAAAAATTTGCTATCATTTCATCCAGTATGCTGGAGCTATCATAACTATCAAGGTAATTTGTTTTCCAATCTATAATGTAATATTTGTTTTCAAAGCAAAAGAATAAGTCTATAATACCGTTTATAAAACCGAATAGAGTTTTTTCATCTATTTGCGAAATATTTTCAACAAATGGCTCATACAAGTTAGATAAATTACCTTGTTTGATTTTTGGTATTTTTTCTTTTAAGCTCAAAGGATAATAAAATTCCATTTCTGGAATGCAGTTTGCAATATCTAAATTATTCAAAATCAAATTATTATGTTTTTCTAATTTTTTATTTAGTGTGTTGTTGACGATAGTTTTAGTTATATCAAAAAATTTTTCTTCAATAGAGTAGAATAACATAGCATTTTTTATAATATCATCCAGATGCGAAAATCCTTGTGTAAAGATATCTTCAAAAATTTTGTGGATGTATAAGCCGGTGATATTTCCGGGAGGCAATATATCATTTTCAACTTTTTTATAAAAATCATAATCATAAATATCAAAGTCTGATACTTTATCGGCAGTATGTTTAATAGATGAGTAACTTAAAATTTTCCTGTATGCTTTTAATTCTTTATTAAAAGTTAAAGGTTCTTTCAATTTGAAAATTTCTGGTTGAGCAAATTTTTCTTCTGATTTTGATAAATAAATTTTTATATCCGATAAATCTACTTTGTTGATATTTGGGTTATTTGATATTTCTTGCTTTTGCAGGATACTGGAATAAACATATTCTTGTGCATTATCGAATTGACTTTCATCATTTTCTTTATTATCATTTTTTGATTTAAATGGGATGTATAAATAACATACTGCTTTAGCTCTTGTAATTGCAACATAAAGTAATCTTAAAAGTTCCTGAAAATCTTCTACTTTTGCATAATCTGATTGTTTGTTTGTAAAATCAACAATTGTTTCATACTGAGAACTATTTTCTTTTGGGAGATGATATATATTGCTAATTATTTTAGTGTTTAATTCTAAGGATGATGGAATAAAAACAATAGGGAATTCCAAACCTTTGCAACGGTGAATTGTAAATATTTTTACAGAGTCTTCATCGCTTTCTAATCTTATCAAAAATTCGTCTTTTGCTTCGCTTAAACTTTCTTGAGTAAAAACTCTTTTTTGTAAATATTCTAATAAATCATTAGGCTGGAATTGATTTTCTTTTTCAATTTTGTGAAGAATTTCGCCTAATTGCAAAATGTTTGTGATAATTCTTTCTTTATTGCAATCTGCTGGTAAATTTTGTATTATATTGAAATCGTTGATTAACTTTTCAAACATTACAATAAATCCTTTACGGTGCCATAGTGTATATAAGTTTCTGAATTTCAATATTATATTTTCAAGCTCTCTGGAATTTTCTTCGATATTATGGACAAAATCAAGGTCGTAGGGGAAATACTTACATAAAAGTGCTATTTTGATTTTGTTAATATTTTGATTATAAATTATTGCATCAAGTATGTAAGTGAAATTAAAGGCTTCGTTGGTATCGAAAATTGTTAATTGGCTGTTTATGATACTTTTAATATTGTATTTTGCAAGGCTACTTTGTATTTTTTCTGCTTCGTTGTTGGATTTAACAAGAACAGCAATATCGGAAAGTTTTAAAAGTTTATCGTTATAATAAGCGGTTTTATTTTGTATTCCTTTGTAATATTTTAATATTTCTTGAGTTAGAAATTTTATTGATAAGTATTTATCTTTATCCTTATTTTTATCTTTATCTTTTTGATTTTCTGTAAAGTTAATTAATAAGTGTAATGGTTTAACTTGTTGGTTATCAATTGTAATAATATGTTTGTTGTTAGAGTTTGCACTAACTTTTTCATATTCAATTTTATCGTTGTAAAATGGATTATCAATGCTATAAATTGCATTAAGTGCGTCAATAAAATTTGCATCACTACGGAAATTTGTTGAAAGTGTATAGATGTTTGAAGCACTGAATTTTGCGTTGAGGTAAGAGTAAATATCGGCGCCACGGAATTTATAAATAGACTGTTTTGGGTCTCCTATAAAAAACGAAATACAATTTTTTTGACTGAAAAATAATTTATTGAAAATTTCATATTGAAGTTTATCGGTATCTTGTGCTTCATCAACTAAAACGGCTTTGTATTTATTTTGTATAATTTTTACAAAATTTTCGTTTGTGTTAACCGCTTGGTGCAATTTTTTAATCATATCATCAAAAGAAATCTGTGCCGTTTGTGAAAGTTCTTCATTTATCTTTTTAGAAATAAACTCGAATATGGAATATTTAAGTTTAGGTAGCAAATGCTCGGTGATTTCAAGGAATAAGATAAAAAGTTCTGCAGCTGTTTGGTTTTCAATAAGTTCGTCTGTTATATTAATATTTTTATCATCGTTAATCTTTTTAAGTTCATTTTTAATTTTATCGTATTTTTTTTCATCAATGGGTTGGTTATAGGGTGAAATATATTTTTCATTTATTTGATTAGGAATTGTTTTTTTTGCTTTTCTGCTGCTAATACCACTTTCCGGAAATTTACTTAATAATGTTTTAATTTGTTCAACTTTTTTGTTAATTATTTCAAAAATGTCTTCTATCTTATCATTATGTTTGCCACGATAAAAATCCGCCCCGGCAAAGAAAACAATTTTACGAATTTCATCATCGTCGATAAATTTATGTATTAAATTATAAACAAAATATTCCAGATTGGTAAAATGAATTCTTTTGAAATCATTGTAATATTTATCAAAAAGTTTGTCGGAATCTTTTAAGATATTCAAATTAAAAGGGGATGATGACTCGAAAGCATAAAGTTTTAATAATTTATTGCAAAAGCTATGTATTGTAAAAATATTTGCATTCTGAAATTCGTTAATTGCTTTTTTTATGGTTTTTTGTAGGTTTTCAATTCCATTATTTTTAATCAAATATGAAAGATATTTGTGCCATACATTACTTTCTGGTTGCAAGTTTTCGGAATTGTTGATAATTTTATTGGTTTCGTATAACTCGTTGATAATCCTATTTTGCAATTCATATGTAGCTGCGTTTGTAAATGTAACAACAAGAATATCGGATATGCTTAATTTTTTATCAAGTAGAAAACGGATAATTAGCTTGGTAATATTATATGTTTTACCGGTTCCAGCACTTGCTTCAATTAAATTAAAACCTTCCAAAGGTATATTTGTTAAATCAAAAGGCTTTTTGATGTATGTATTAATTTGCATTTTTTAATTTTTCCAATAACATTATGATTGTTTTTTCTCAACAACTAAAGAAAGATAAGGTAAAAAGAAAGTTATACTGTTTTTAATAAAATCCGAAGAAGTATAAAAATCAAAATCACTAAAGAAATAATTAAAATATTCATTCTTATATTCTGGCGTTGGATAATCATTGAAAAATTTATTATCTGCTTTATTTAACTCATCTTGATAATCATCTGGTGAAAAACTGATTTCTGTATTATGATAAATAGATGTTAGTTTATTACTTGAAGTATCAAAAATAGTAATCTTATCTTTTAATTTTTGTTGTGCTGCATTAACAAATTCATAAGATGATTCGGGGAAGAAGATAAGCGGATTTTGCAATCCTTTCAAATATAGTTTTAATATATCATTAAATAAAATTGTTGCAATTTCTTTTGTAAGTGATGGATATAAATCTGTGCTTTGATATTTTTCTAAATAATTATCAGTAGTATTCCTGGAAAATGAAGATTTTGCTGTAATTATAATAGGTTTAGAAATTGTCAAACCTAAAGTTCTTAAAAAAATACCGTAGAGATTTCTTTCAATTTTGTATCTTGTTTTATTGCGAATATCATTAGTCAAAAAGTGAAAAAACATTTTTTGATGTATAAAAGGTGTATCGAGTTCAATTGTTATTTTTTTATTATCTACTAAAAAAGTATTATGGTATACATTAGGTTTAAAGGAATTAAATAATTCGTGTGTTTGTTGAAAAAAATCATTTATATTTTTGCAAATATCATAAAAATTAGACCAACCTAAATAACCATTAATAATATTAGATTGAGCTTTTAGCTTCTGATAAATTTTGTTACATTCATCAAAAAATTTATCTTGAATTATTAAATCATTTGCATTTTTATTTATTATCATATCTATAAAGTGAGAAAATATCTCATTTCTAAGATTAGTTTTGTATCTGTTATCTGGTTCAAGTTGTTCATCAATGGTAATTTCTTTGTAATAGGGAAGATGTATTTGTAAAGATTTGTTATAAAAGTATCTAACAGGGTTGATAAAAAAGCGAATTAAATCATTTAAATTTACTGTAATTTCATCATCTTGAATTTCATACGGTGTAGTTAATGACTTAAGTTTTGATTGATTATTGTTTAATGAGATTGCTTTTGCTATTTCATAATATTTTTTATGATATGTGAAAAGTTCGGAATCCTGAGCAAAATATTTTTTTGAAAATCCTTGTAAAGGATACTCTTTTAATATCAAATTTCGGATATCATTTATTCCATCTGGTAAAATATAATAAGTGTTGATGTAATTTATAAGTTCGTCAACTGTTGTAGAAATTTGTCTTTTCTCGTTTGTAATTTCGTCTCTGCCCTGATAACTTATAAAAATTTTTTCTTTTGCGGCAAGGAGAGTTTCAAGAAAAATATATTTATCGTCATCCGATTGAGTTTTATCTGCAATTTGTGGATTGAGTTTTATCAAATCGAATTCGGGAATTGTGCTCTCTTTTGGAAATTTATCAATGTTCATTCCAATCAAAAATATGTATTTGAAAGGAATAGAACGCATAGGGATAAGTGAGCAAAAAGTAATACCGTTTTGTAAAAATCTGTTTGTAGATGATGTTTTTTGTAAAATATTTTCAATAAATGAGTTGATACAGTATGTAGAAAATTCGTTATTGTTAAAGATGTTTTTGTTTTGTATATGGATTTTATTAAGATCGTGAACTAATTTACTCAAAAGGTCGTGTGTTTGCGGTGGAAAGAAGTCAATTATTATTTGATTTATAATTTCTATCCATTTTTCTAATGTGTAACTTTTATTAAGTTTATGATATAGTGAAGATAATTTTTCGAAAAAGGTTAATAATTTAGAATAAGAGTTGACGCACTCGCCTTCGGTATCATCAAAAGGGTAGATGTAAGTGTTTTTATAAAGTTCTGTTGAATTACCAGTGTTGAATATAATATCGTTACCGCATAAGTCAGATGAGATACTGTATCCCAAAAACATTTGTGAAAAAGTGTGTAACCAGGTATTTTCTTCATAAGTGGGAAGATTGAAATTGCTTTTAAATGAACCGTCAAGCCCCCATTTGGTTTTAGTTTGGGTTATTAAATGGTCGATAAAAGTTAAATCGTTTTCGTTAATATTGAAATTATCTTTAATAAAATCATTTTTAATCAAATCGTAAATATCATTAACTGTAAAGCGACTTTCTTTGATTGAAAGTAATTTCAAAAATAGTGAATAAATTTTATTTTCTGCCAATATAGACTTATCTGCTACGGTGTAGGAAATTCTGTAAATATCATTAGCAAAAACGGCATCGATATAATCAGCGTAATCATTAATATCTGGTGCCATTACAAGAATATTATCTGGTTTGCAGTCTGGGTCATTATTTAAAATGTGTAGTATCTTATCGTAAACAACTTCTATTTCTCTTAAATGGTTATAAGTGCTTAATATTTCGAGAGATAAATCATCTTCCTTAATAGTTTTAGCATCATCTGCATTTTGGAATAATGGCATATCAATTTTTCTTTCAACGCATTTTAATAAATCTGTTTTGATGTAGGATAAAAGTTTTTCCTGACAGGAAAGTTCTTCAACAATGCCAAGCGATTTTTCATCATAATTTAAATTAAAGTTTATATTGAGAAGGTCAAAAAAGTCTTTTCCAATTTTTGCAAATGAACCAAGCAAGGATGTAGTTTTGTTTTGGTCTGCGTAATATTCAATAGATGGAGTTTGGTAATAAAAATAAGTATTTATGTTTTCTATGTTTTGCAATGAAATAAGCAAATTGAAATAAAACGGGGGAAGGTGATTGATCCCAAAAAAATGTATGTTTTTTAAGTGATGATTTTCTGGTATTTCGATAGATTTTAACTTTTGAATAATTTGTTCGAAAATTTCAACTAAGTCAGGTTTTGCAACAATAGTTTTGATCGAATTCCATAAATTTTTTTGCCATTTTTGATGCTTAAATTCATCGTTTTTTAGTTTTAAAAGTTGATTATTGTTCCAGGAAGATATCCAAGATGGCCTGTATTGAATATATTTTTCATAAAGATGCGCCAGTTGAAACGAAAATTTGATGATATTAGCATCGTTTGATTTAATGGAGTTAATATATTTTTCTAATACAGTATGCTGTTTTACAAAATCTGTGTTTTTTAAGATGTGATAAATTACCAGCGATAACGAGTTGATATCGTAAGCGTAATCTAATTCATTTTTATGTGTTAAATGAAATAGCTCAAGTATAAGTTTATAGGGGAAAAAATGCATTATGTTGGATGATATACCAAGCTTTTGAGAGATGTTAAGCGAAAGCCATCTACTCATACCACTACTTTGTGTAACAATGGTTTGCTTTGTAAATGGATTATTCAAATTTTGCGAGATTGTATTACACAAATCGTCTAATAAATGTTCTTGTGAGATGCTTATTTTAATTTCACAACTCATTTTTAACTTTTTTTTATTATATCAATTTCTGTATCGGATAAATCGAAAATTTTGAAAATATAATTATTAATTTCGTCATATTTTTCTTTGCCTGCAAGGGTATCATCGACTAAATTTGAAAGATTTAAATTGTCTGTATCACTAATGTATGGAAAAGGTAAAGTTTCTAAATTACCGCGTAATATTTTATGTGTATCGAATAATTTTCTGTGTAAATAATCAAAAACGGGAGAATTTAAAATTGCAAGAACAGCTTTTATTGACATATATTTGAAATTTGGGACTAATATATTAGCACTGTTTAATGTAAGGTATTTATTGTTATCGTATGCAAAAACAAGTTTACTGGATATGAATTTATAAATTAGTTTTTCATCTGCAAAATAAAGATTATTTTTTGCCACTTGCTGGAGTTTTGAAGGATTAAATTTTATAAAACTACTTGGGGTTAACATCTTGAAAGGAGTAATATCTGTGCCCTTATATATTGGTAAGTATCCATTAATTTTTTCTTGTGTAATTAAAGAATTATCTCCTGTTACGATACCAAGAGCCCACTCAGCGTTATTTTTAAGTGTTTGATGTTTAATAGAATAAATTTTGTATATTAAATCGATATCTTTTTTAGTGATATTTATATTAAATCTATAATTGTTATTGAGTTTGAAAAAGTTAATATCAATTTGCTCGGATCTATTATTAATGATGTTTGTTTTATAATTTTTTATAACTTCTTTTCGTAAATGAATAATTATAGCCGGGGTATAAACCGAGTTGAATATACGACCGCAATTTTCAATTGATAAAATTTTAGTATTTTCAAAAAGATACTTTCTAATTGCTTTGTGTTTACCAATGTTAAGAAATGCAAAGGGAAGTAAAAAAATTGCATCTCTTTTTGCTTTTAACAATTCTAAAGAGTTGATAATAAAACCTGTAAAATATTCGTTAATTTCTATACCGTGCAAATTTTTTCTTAAATTTTTAATTATAGCTCGCCACGGGGGATTAGTTGCAATTAGTGTTATATTGTTAATTTTATGTTCTTGCAATATATATTGGATTTTATCAAACTCGAAAAAATCGCAATGGAAGATGTTAAAATTTACATTATACTCTGGAAAAGTTAGTGCTAAGTTGATTTTAGCAATTAAAACCGCGTAAGGGTCAATATCAAAACCTATAAGACTTTGTGGTTCAATATTTTTCTCTAATGCGAAATTTAAAAGAAATGAACCAGTGCCACAGCAGGGGTCGAGAAAACACTCTATTTTATCTGGAAATTTATCGATAATTCTTTTTACGATATTTGGTGGTGTGTAGTAACTGCCAAGTTTGATTTTTTTACCTTCATAAAGTATGTATTGATACAGTGAGCCAAGCGGGTCGAATTGTTCAAAATTAAAAAACAATGCAAGTTCTGCAAAGATATCTTTTAACTCGTTGTTGTTTAATATCATATTAAAAGAATAGTCCTTTAGAATATTTTCAACAGATTTATTAATGTAGATTAAGTTATTATTATTGATTTTAACCATTCCTTTTTGCTGTAAAAGGAAGATAATAGCATTAAGAATAATATTGTGGTCATCGATACCGAAATTTTTCAAATGGGAAACAATGTGTTTGGCTAATTTAAATGCGTTTTTATTCTGGATGTATTCAAAAGGGATAATTTTTTCGTTTGAAAGAGTTTTGTTAGCTCGTGAGTTAAGTTTAATTTTTTTGATGTTATTAAAAATATCGCTAAGCTGTTCAGATGTAATATTTTTAGGAACAAAACCGAGTTTAATCCAATTGTTAGCAGTAGCTTCGGAAATATTAAAATAATTAATTAAGGACGATACTATTTCAGATTTTTTTAATTTATTATTTACCATACTTTAATTTAATTAAAATGTAAAATTACATAAAAGAAGTTAAAATAAAAAAAGAAATGTTGGTGAATAGTTATCAGCCACGAACTTTAGATAATAAATTACCACAAAGAAACAAAGGACACATAGAATACTATTTAACCAGCCACGAACAACACGAATTTGCACACCTTCCGTCTCGATACGATGGCTGTCTCCTTCAACTCACGGTCATCTCGATATGATGATTACGTCATCACTCGATGACAGTGAGGAGTGTTCCCCGGTCGTCGAATGTTCGAAACGCAGTGGAGAGCGTATCGAGACGACCGCCACTCGTGTTTTTACCGATAATTTTTCGAGATTTTCTCGAAAAAAAATACCTTCATAGCGTGTTCTAGCCGAGAAATTGCGGGGATTTCTCAACCGGAATAGCGTAGAACCGCGTTTTTCCCTATGTTTTCCCGAGAATTTCTCTGCCAGAATAGCGTAGAACCGCATTTTTCCTATGATTTTTCGGGAATTTATCGGCCAGAATAGCGTAGAATTACATTTTTACCACAATACAAAAAGTAAAAAGCCACGAATTGCAAAATATTGTGTAACTCAACTTTTGTTGATTTTCACAATTCGTGGCTAAAATGGATGTTTTTGAAAATAACAACAAAGAGAAAGCTGATAAAAATTATAAATATTTTTCCACTATCTTTAAGTAATTATCAATTATTTCATTAGCTTTTTGTTCCGATTTAGCTTCACAGGTAATTCTAATAATTGGTTCAGTGTTGGATTTTCTAAAATTAATCCAATATTCTTCGGTATCAATTCTTAATCCATCTTCATCATTAAGCTGGTAATTTTTAAATTCATTTTTTAAGTTATTGAGAATTTCATCACCATTTTTACCGTGAATTTCAAATTTTCTTTTAACAATAAAATACTCAGGTAATGATTTTTTAAGTTCTGAAGCTTTACCGCCAAATTCCAGTAGATGTTGTAAAGTTAAAGCGATACCAACGAGTGCGTCTCTACAAAAATTAGCTGCGGGATAAATTACTCCGCCACTACCTTCGCCGCCAATAATAGCATTTACTTCTAACATCTTTTTAACTACATTAGCTTCTCCAACAGGTGCTAAATAAAGATTGCAGCCGGTTTGTTCTACAACATCTTTAACAGCCCTTGTAGTGGAAAGATTAACAACAACATTACCTTTTTCTTTTGATAAAATAAATTTAGTAATTTGGGTTATAGTATTTTCTTCTACAAATGGCTCGCCAGTTTCTGTTAATAAAACAAGTCTATCAACGTCAGGGTCTACAACAATACCAATATCAACATTATTATTTTTAACTTCACTCATAGTTTCAATTAAATTTTGTGGAATTGGTTCAGGTAGGCGAGGAAATATTCCATTTTTTTCGCAATTAATTTCAATAACTTCACAACCAAGAGCTTTTAATAAATCAGTAACACAATAGGAGCCCGCACCGTTTACGCAATCTACCAATACTTTAAATTTTCTTTCTTTTAATTTTTCAATATTCAAATGTTTGATACTTAAAATCTTTTCAATATGAGTTTTAATTCCATCTTGAAATGTAATTTTGCCTAATTTATCCCAGGTAGTATAGTTAAAATTGTCTTTTTTTTCGATATCTCTAAGCAAAGTATTTTCTTCAGGAGAGAGAAATAAACCCTTGCTATTGACTAATTTAAGTGCATTCCATTCATTTGGGTTATGAGATGCTGTAATAACAATTCCGCCATCGGCTTTAAGTTCTCTTACCATCAAAAGAACAGTTGGTGTAGGGCAGATACCTAAATCAACAATATCAATTCCTTTTGCTTGCAAAGTGCCTACGATAATATTTCTTACCATCTCGCCGGATATTCTACCATCTCGACCAATAACAATTTTTTTACCTTTAATAAATTCTGCAAAAGCGGAGGTATGTTTTACAATTGTTTCTGGTTCAAGGCCATTTCCGATAATTCCCCTAATTCCAGATACGCTTACCATTAAAACGGACATTTTTTATTCCTTTTTTTTATTAAAAAAAATCATATATTTGAATTTAAAAATTTTTTGTAAAATAGAAAAGGATAATTTATGAAAATTAAAGTGTGCCAATTTAACAGCATAATAGGTGATATCGAAAACAATAAAAATAAAATATTACAGCATTATCTCAAAGCCACAAAAGAAAATATTGATCTGGTAATTTTTCCTGAGCTTACATTATGTGGTTATCCGCCATTGGACCTTGTTGAGAAAAGTGAATTTATCAAAGCATTAGAACTTGCGTCTAATGAAATTGCATCAAAAACAAACAAAGAAACAGCTTTACTTTTTGGAACAATCACAACTAATTCAAACGATATTGGGGCAATTGCCTATAATTCTGCTGTTTTATGTTATGATGGGAAAATTCAATTTACACAATATAAGTCACTTATACCTTATTATGATGTTTTTGATGAAATTCGATATTTTGAGCCTTCTGCAAAAAATTATGTAACTAATTTCAAAGGAGTAAACTTAGGTATCACAATCTGCGAAGATATTTGGAACGATCCACAATATTGGAGTAAAAGGAGATATCATACAGAACCTGTAGAAAGTCTTATCAAACAAAATGCGGATATAATTTTAAATATTTCTGCTAGCCCATATTCTTATGGGAAAAGAGCATTGAGAAAAGATATGTTGCAAGCAATATCCCAGAGATACAATATGCCAATCGTTTATTGTTGTTATGTTGGTGCACAAACTGAGTTAATTTTTGATGGCGCTAGTATGTGTTTTGATAAAAGTGGTAAATTAGTAAAACTCGGTAATATATACGATGAAGATAGTTTTGTTTTTGATACAGATACTAATTATAACGAAATAGTTGGTGTGGAAAGTAATTACGAAGATGAAATTTTACAAGCTCTTAAACTTGGTATCAAAGATTATGCACAAAAATTAGGTTTTAAGAAAGCTTTGATAGGGCTAAGTGGTGGAATAGATTCTGCTTTGGTTACATATCTTGCCGTAGAAGTTTTTGGTAGTGATAATGTTACCGTTGTAATGATGCCATCAAAATACTCATCCGAAGGTAGCATAAAAGATTCTTTGAAACTTATTGAAAACTTAAACATCACATTAAATCATATTATTTCAATACAGGATATTTTTGATACAGCTTTATTGCAATTAAAAGATGTTTTTGAAGGTACACAACCAAATGTTGCAGAGGAAAATCTACAATCTAGAATACGCGGGCTTTTACTAATGGCTATATCTAATAAATTTGGGCATCTATTATTAACAACAGGAAATAAATCCGAAATTGCAACAGGTTATGCTACTCTTTATGGCGATATGTGTGGAGCTCTTGCAGTGATAGGGGATCTTTACAAAACAGATGTGTATAAAGTTTGTAATTATATTAACAGAAATAAAGAAATTATTCCAAATGAGATAATTACAAAAGCTCCATCGGCAGAGTTGAGATATAATCAGAAAGACCAGGATACATTGCCACCTTATGACTTGCTTGATAAAATATTAAAAATGTATCTTGAAGATAATTTAGAATGCAACGAAATAAGTAAAATTATTGGAAATAGAAAAGTTGTAAAATATGTATTGTCACTGGTTGATAAAAATGAGTTCAAAAGAAAGCAAGCGGCGCCTATTTTAAGAGTAACATCAAAAGCATTTGGCATCGGCAGAAGATATCCGATTATACAAAATTGGAGAAATTACATAAATAATAAGGAGTTATAATGGTTAGGTTTTTATTAACTACAATCCTGCTATTAGCAAATTTATTACTTTCGCAAGAACAAGTCGTTAGTATTCAGGTTAAAAACTTTCCTAAAGAACTTAAAAAAAATCAACAATTTGAGTTTGATATCATAGCAGATATCGAACAAGAGTGGCACATTAACTCTAACAAACCTAACGAAGATTACTTAATCCCAACAACTATTGCTATTAATCCAGAAAACAAACTAAAAATAGTTAAAACAATATTTCCCAGGGCTCATAATTTAAAATTTTCTTTTAGTGATGTTCCAGTATCCGTTTTTGAAGGGAGAATAAATATTAAAGTAATTGCTTTAGTAACAGATAATATATCTAAGAATGATAAAGAGTTAGATGTAATATTAAATTATCAAGCTTGTAATAATCAAACCTGTTTGGCTCCTAATAGCGTATCAAGCAAAATTAAATTCAAAGTTTTAGAAGAAAGTGAAGTTATTTCATCAAACAATATTACTGAAAATACTACAAAACAAAATGATAGTGTTATAAATGCAAAAAGTGATATTAAAGATAAAAATTTAGTTAGTGAAGAAAAAGAAGGGGATATTGAAGGATTAGTAAATAAGTATGGTATAATACTTTCGTTAGTTTTTATCTTTTTGGGAGGATTAGCATTAAATTTAACGCCCTGTGTGTATCCGTTAATCCCAATAACAATTAGTTACTTTGGTTCACAAAGCGAAGGAAAAACTTCCAAGTTGTTTACTTTGGGAGTACTTTATGTATTAGGTATGGCTTTGATGTATTCTGTTATTGGAGTAGTAACAGCTTTAACAGGTGCATTATTTGGTAATTTGATGCAAAATCCTATTATAATTGTTATAATTGCATTGATATTTGTAACATTATCATTATCGATGTTTGGTGTTTATGAATTCCAGTTGCCACAATTTTTGGTTGACAAAGCGGGTGGGGCACAGCAAGGATATTGGGGCACATTTTTTATGGGATTGACAATGGGAATTGTTGCCGCTCCTTGTATTGGTCCTTTTGTTTTAGGTTTAGTTACATATGTAGCCGCAATGAGAGATCCGTTTTTAGGTTTTATAATGTTCTTTACAATGTCAATCGGTTTGGGATTGCCATATCTAGTTTTAGCGTTATTTTCTGGTAAAATCAAAAAGTTGCCAAAATCTGGTGAGTGGATGGAATCTGTTAAACATATTTTTGGTTTAATACTTTTAATTATGGCAATTTATTTTATCAGACCACTACTTCCAGTATCAGTTAGAGATGTTATTGTACCAATATCAATTATTTTAGGCGCTTTGCTTCTTTTGATTTTTGATAAACTTGGCAAAAACTTAAAAACATTTTATATAATTAGATCATCTATTTTAGTACTAATGATAATTATTGCAGGATACTTTTTAATTCCAGAAAAGCAAACAGAAAAAATCAATTGGGTAAAATATGACGAAATAGTTTTTACGCAAGCTAAAAAAGAAAATAAGAAAATTATTATTGATGTTTGGGCAGATTGGTGTATACCTTGTAAAGAATTTGAAAATATTACTTTTAAAGATCCAAGTGTAATTGCAGAAATGAAAAATTTTGTAAACTTAAAAGTAGATTTTACTAATACCAATTCAGAATTTGTAAAAAAATTCAAAGAAAGTTACAACATAGTGGGAGTTCCAACAATAATATTTTATAATAGTAACGGAAAAGAAGTAAAACGAATAACCGGTTATATGCCGCCGGAGAAATTTTTACAGTTACTTAAAGAAGTTAAATAAAAAGTAAATTAATTCTGTAAAGTTCTTTGTTTCAGCAAATCAAATAATTAAATATTTATAAAGTTTTTTTATAAATCGGTTGTAAGGATACAACACTTGGTAATCGAGTGTTTCAGTATCCAAACAACCGATTTTTTTAATAATATTTATAGAGTGGCTAAGTTTTTACATAGCTTTTTAACTCTCTTTTCAAAACTTTTAAAGACTACACGATATTTCCACTTAGGCAACGGTATGCATATTAAATAGTTAAGAATAAACTTGTTGTATAAAATAATTAAAAAAATAAAAATTATTGTTATCCTTACTTGTAAAATAACTATTATTTTGTTATATTATTCATTCAATAATTTACAAATATTAAAAAATCTTATGACAAATTCTCCTTTTATTCAAATAGTAAATAATCTTTCAGTTTTAATAGCCCTATCTGTCATATCAACATTTATAATAAGACACATTGAAATAACTTCATTAAAAAATAAAATTATACAAGGTATAATATATTCCTTTGCTGTTATATTCATAATATCTAATCCTTTAGTTTTATCAAAAGGTCTGATATTCGATGGTAGATCAATAGTAATAAGTATTTCAACATTATTTTTTGGTCCTATTACAGGTTTTTGTGTTTTTATTACGGCCGCAATTTATAGATTTTTAATTGGCGGACCCGGTGCAATAATGGGATTGTTAGTAATTCTATCTTCTTTTATTATTGGTTTAGTGGGACATTATCATTTTTATAAATATAAGGAAAAAATTAACCATAATATTTACTTTTATTTATTACAATTGATAGTTCATATTGTTATGGTAATTTGTATGTTAGGTCTACCTTCAGAATTACGAAAAAACACTCTTTCAATTATAGCACCAATAACTATTCTTATTTATCCTATAGCTGGTTTATTCCTTGCCACAATTATAGATACAGCTTTGGAATATGAAAGCAATATTTTCAAAATAAAAAAAATAACAAATGAGTATTCAACAACTTTAAATTCAATTGGTGAAGCTGTAATAACATTGGATTTAAACGGTATAATAACTTTTGCTAATAAAGCCGCTTGCCAGTTATTAGAAAAATCATTTGAAGAATTAATAAACAAAGATTATAAAGATTGTCTAAATTTCATATCAAATTCAACAAACGAACCAGTTGATTTGTATAAACTAGTATTAAAAAAACGAGAACCTTTACCACTTTCAAATAACACTATTCTAGTTACTGACAAAAAACTATTTCATATTAAAGAAACAGCTTCTCCTTTAATTGATAATGATAAAATTGTTGGAATTGTAATTATATTTTCAGATTATTCTGAGCAATATGAACTACATAATTTATTAAAAGAAAATTTAGATAAATATACTGCTATTTTTGATAACATAAGTGATGCTATTTTAATTACCGATATAAATGGTATAATATTAGAAGTTAATAATAGTTTTTTAAACCTTAATGGTTATAAAAGAGAAGAACTTATTGGATATTCTGCAATTGAAAAACAATTATATTTAGATATTACAGATGTTCAATATATGATTCAACAGGTAAAATTTAAACGAGAAAAGGTAAATCAAATTTGTAAATTTAAAAAAGCTAATGGTGATATTTATTGGGGTATGCAATTTGCAACTCTCATTAATATTAGAGGCCAATTTTACTTTTTAACTGTAACTAAAGATATTACAGAGATTGTTAATTTAGAAAACTCTCTCAAGGAAAATTACGAAAATACAAGAATAATGATAGATACCGTTCCAGATTTAATTGCAATTACTGATATTGAAACTGGTGAAATACTTGATGTAAACCAATCTATTAAAAATATATTGAATTATGAAATCGATGAAGTGAAAAAACATACAGTTTTAGAACTAAATATTTGGTGGAATATTGAAGATAGATATAAATATTTCGAGATATTAAAACAAAACGGAACTGTTAATAATTATAAAACAAATTTTAGAACAAAAGACAATAGAAAAATTACAGTTAATTTATTTTCTAAGTTTATAAATTATAATAATAAAAAGTATGTATTTACTTTGGCTAAAGATATTACAGAACTAGAAAATCTTCAAATACAATTAGAAAAAAGCGAAAAAAAATATAAAACACTATTTTATTTAAATCCTAATAATATTTTAATTACAAGAATAGATGATGGAACTATCATAGAAGCAAACGATAATTTAGCAAAAATGTTCCATACTACAAAAGATGAATTAGTTGGGAAAAATGTTTTAAGTGATTTAAAGTTATGGGAAAATGAAGCAGATAGGGATAAATTCATAAAGGAAATTATTAATAATGGTTTTGTAAAAGATTATCATACAACTTTCATTTTACCTAATAGTGAAAAGTTTTACGGATTAATTTCAGCAAATTTATTAGAATTAGATGGTGTAAAATGTATTTTTTCATCTACAGTAGATTTAACCGAGCAAACTCTATTGCAGAATAAAGTATTAGAACAAAACAAAGAATTAGAAAAAATCAATAATGTTATAACAAGTATTATAAATTCTACGAATAGTGTTATGATATATGCTATAGATTTAGATTTAAATATTGTAAACTTTTCAAATTCTTATAAAGATTTTGTTTACAAAAAATATACTTTTGAATTAAAACCATATGATAATTTAAAAGATTTCATCGATAATGATCGACTTAAACAAGTTTTAGAAAGATTAGAAAATAGTAAAGATAAATCAACTAAATATATAGATAAGGATATAAGTGATAATAAGGTAAAATATTATGATACATATTACAATCCTATTTTCCAGGATGGTAAATTAATTGGTTATACAATATTGTTTATAGATATTACAGAAAAACAAGAACTTATTGATAAACTTAATGAAAGTCAGATTAAATACCTTGGATTGCTTAATAATCTACCAGGTTTTGTATTTCGTTGTCACTTTAATCCAACTTATGATATGATTTATCTTTCAGAAAAATTTAACGAAATAACAGGTTACTCAATAGACGATTTTATTACTAATAGGAATTCTTTTGATAAAATTATTGTAGAAACAAACACAACATTTGAGGATTTAAAAACTATATTTGAAAATAAAAATTTTTACGAAGAGGTTTATAAAATAATAACTGCTGATGGTTCTTATAAATGGCTCTATGAAAGATCAATACCAATAAGAGACGAAAATGGCAATGTTATTTTTCTAGAAGGCTATATTGAAGATGTTACCGAAAAATATGAATTAGAAAGAAAAATAAATGAACAAAATATTAGCCTTACTAATTTGAATAATGAATTATTTAAAATTAACAAAGAATTACTTTTTGCTAAAGAAAAAGCCGAAGAGAGTGATAGACTTAAAACAGCATTTCTTAATAACCTAAACCACGAAATAAGAACTCCAATGAATGGCATTATTGGTTTTTCAGAACTCTTACAAAAAACAGATATTGATACCAACGATAGAATTTATTATGCAACAGTTATAAATCAAAGTGCATATAGATTGTTAAGTTTAGTCAATCAAATGATAGAACTTTCTAAAATTGATACTAAACAAATTGAAATTCTTTATTCTGATATTTCACTTTATCATTTTGCTATTGAAATTGTTTCGAAATATAAACAAAAAATAGTAAATAAAGGGTTAGAATTTAAATTTGAATATGACGATGAATTAAAAGGACAAATAATACATAGTGATGAAGTTAAGCTTTCTACTGCTGTATCTAACCTATTAGATAATGCATTAAAATTTACAACGAATGGCTATATTAAATTATATTTTTACAAAGATAATAATAGTAATTTATGTATATCTGTTGAAGATACTGGAACAGGATTAAAACCTGAAGAACTAAACAGAGTATTTGAAAGATTTTATCAAGGTAGTGTAGAGTTTAATCGTGGTTACGAGGGAAGTGGACTTGGATTATCACTTGCTAATGAATATATCCGATTGTTAAATGGAAATATTAAAGTAACTTCGGAATATGGTAAAGGTAGTAATTTCACAATAATAGTTCCCATGGATATACAAGTTGAAAACAATGATAATGTTATTAAATTCAAAGGTAAAAAATTTAATTATAAAATACCAGAAAATATTCCAATTCTTGTAGTTGATGATGATTATTTCAATAATGAACTTTTATCCGATCTATTAATATCTATGTATAATGCACGAATTTATAAAGCTTATAATGGACAACAAGCAATTGATATTTTAAAGAATAATTTTAATATCTTAGCCGTATTTATGGATGTAAAAATGCCAGTGATGGATGGGCTTACTGCAACAAAAGAAATAAGAAAATTTAATAAAACAATTCCTATTATTGGTGTTTCTGCATATGCAAACTTGGCTGATATAAAAAATGCTAACGAAGTTGGAATGGATAATTATATATCTAAGCCATATACAAAAGAACAAATAGATAAAGTTCTTACATCATTCTTTAAATAATTTTTTTAGGAGGTTCATATGGGCGAATTCTTGCATCCGCTGTTTTGGCTAGCTCCTTTAGGTTCATTGTTAGCATTGTTTTTTGCTTTTTACTTTTTTAAAAGTATGATGAAGGAAAGTGAAGGTACAGACACTATGAAAAAAATTGCACAACATGTTCGTGTTGGTGCAATGGCTTATTTAAAACAACAGTATAAAATTGTAGCAATTGTTTTTGCAGTAATAGCACTTATATTTTCGATTATGGCTTATGGATTTCATATTCAAAATCCATGGGTTCCATTTGCATTTTTAACTGGTGGTTTCTTTTCTGGTTTAGCTGGTTTTTTGGGAATGAAAACTGCCACCCATGCATCTGCTAGAACTGCTAATGCTGCACAAAGAAGTTTGAATGATGGTCTTACAGTTGCTTTCAGAAGTGGTGCTGTAATGGGTTTAGTAGTTGTTGGACTAGGATTATTAGATATTTCCTTGTGGTATTTAATTTTATCTTATTTTGAAACTGGTATGGATAACAATCACAAATTATTAACAATTACAACAACAATGTTAACATTTGGAATGGGAGCATCAACACAAGCTTTATTTGCTAGAGTTGGTGGAGGTATCTATACAAAAGCTGCTGATGTTGGTGCAGACTTAGTTGGTAAAGTTGAAGCTGGCATTCCAGAAGATGATCCAAGAAATCCTGCTACAATTGCCGATAATGTTGGCGATAATGTTGGTGATGTTGCTGGTATGGGTGCCGACCTATATGAATCTTATTGCGGTTCTATTCTTTCTACTGCTTTATTAGGTGCTGCTGCATATTTAAATGCTGATTTTTCTAAACAATTAAGTTATGTTTTAGCTCCTATGTTAATAGCTGCTGTTGGAATTGTACTTTCAATTATTGGTATTTTTGTTGTTAAATCTGGCGAAGATACTTCTCAAAAAGCTTTGTTAAAAGCTCTTTCAAGAGGTATTAACGCAAGCTCTATTTTAATTATAATTTTTTCATGGATTATTATTTGGGGATTGAATTTAGATAACTACTGGGGAATATGGGCTTCCATTGTTGCAGGTTTAATAAGTGGTATAGTAATTGGAAAAGCAACAGAATATTATACATCACAATCTTATAAACCAACTCAACATGTATCTGAAAGTGCAACTACTGGACCAGCAACTGTTATTATTTCCGGTTTAGGTGTTGGTATGTTATCTACTTATGTACCAGTTTTATCTGTTGTAACAGCAACAGTTTTAGCATTTTTATTTTCAAGTGGTGCATTTTATCAAGCTCCTAATTTCTTAATGGGATTATATGGTATCGGTATTGCTGCTGTTGGTATGCTTTCAACCTTAGGTATTACCTTAGCTACAGATGCTTATGGCCCAATCGCTGATAATGCTGGCGGTAATGCCGAAATGAGTAAATTAGATCCAAGTGTAAGAAAGAAAACAGATGCTCTTGATGCTTTAGGAAATACAACAGCTGCAACAGGTAAAGGTTTTGCTATTGGTTCAGCTGCTTTAACTGCTTTAGCTTTACTTGCTTCTTATGTTGATGAAGTTAAGATGGCATTAGTAAGAATTGGTGAAAATGTTTGGCAAATTAAAGATCATACTGGTAAAGTTATCGATACTATTAGAGTTCACGATGCAACATTACATGATTTTATGAGCCATTTTAATATTACACTAATGAATCCATTAGTTGTTGTTGGTATTTTTATCGGTGCTATGATGGCCTTTGTATTCAGCGGTTTAGCAATGCAAGCAGTTGGCCGTGCTGCTCAAAAAATGGTTGATGAAGTAAGAAGACAATTTAGAGAAATCCCAGGCATTTTGGAAGGAAAAGGCGAACCAGATTATGCAAAATGTGTTGAAATTTCTACAAAAGGTGCACAAAGAGCTATGATGTTCCCATCATTAATGGCTATTATTATACCTGTTATTGTTGGTGTTGTTCTTGGCGTTGCTGGAGTTATGGGATTATTAGCCGGTGCACTTGCAACAGGGTTTGTTTTAGCAGTATTTATGGCTAATGCTGGCGGTTCATGGGATAATGCTAAAAAGCACATTGAAGAAGGACATCACGGAGGTAAAGGCTCTCCTGCACATAAAGCCGCAGTTGTAGGCGATACTGTTGGCGATCCATTTAAAGATACTGCAGGACCTTCTTTGAATATCTTAATTAAACTTATGAGTATGGTTTCTATTGTAATGGCTGGTTTAACCGTTAGTTTCAGGCTTTTCAATTTCTAATATAATAAAAGAGACGTTGTAGGCAATCTGTATTGCAAGCAGCGTCTCTTTTTTTTCTTTCTTTTCACATTCCTTAACTCTTCTAAGTATTTTTTTTCTTTTTCTCATATGGAGTTTTTAAAATATAACTGAAATTTTTAACTTTTATAAAACATCCCAAAAAAATTTTCTAAAATACTTGCTTTTTTTATTTTTTTTTTATAACTTTGTATTGCTTTTAGTGAATATTCTAGCGTCCTGCTAGAGTGTTAAGGGAACTCCGGTGAAAGTCCGGGACTGTGCCCGCAGCTGTAATAGCCGGTAAATCTTTATCAGCCTTTTGGTCAATGTCCTTTGGGGATGTGAAGACCGATAAAGATTTGGCTAAAGTCAGAAGACCTACTAAAAGCAAGCTTATTCAGTGTACTCTCGGGCTAAGAGAAAACTGAAAACTGGTACCTTAAATTCTCAGAGGTTTTTTTGAAACAATTATTTCTTATTTTTTTGGGATTAGTGGGCTTATTATGTGCCCAAACTAAATTAATTTTTCTTGATACTCTTAATAATCAATATATTTCATCTGTTATTATTAAAAATAACAATGAAATTATTGGAATTTCATCGAATAATGGCGAATATTTTTTAAATAAAAAATTCACAAATGATACTTTAGAATTTTCTCATATCTCTTATATTCCCCAAAAAGTGTATTTAAAAAATCAAAAAATATCAATCATTTATCTTACACCTAAAACAATTATTACAAATGATATTGTTGTTACCGATAAAAGAATTTCTCATAGTACACCACATTTAAACATTAAAATAGATGAATTCAATAAAATTACTAATACAAATGTTGCAGATATATTTAAAAATCATACTTCATTTTTTATCAAAGATTATGGACAGGGAATGGCTGTTAAAACTATATCTGCACGCGGTATGAGCTCGGAAAATACTCTTGTTTTATTTAACGAAGCGCGTATTAATGATTTAAGAACTGGTTGCTTTGATTTTAATTCAATCAATATTAATACAATTGAAAATATCGATGTTTTTATGGGCTCTGATGATGATAATTTATTTTCTTCTGTCGGTGGTGTTGTAAAAATTACTACAGGTAATTTTAAACAAAACAAAACCTATACAAACTATAAGTTTACTAATGATAATATGCACTCTTTTATTTTTGGGCATTCTAACAATAAAAATGCTATAAAATACTCATTTAATTTAGAACGAGCTTTCTCTCCTAATAAATATACTTACGAATTTGAAAATAAGATTTATAAAAGAGCTAATGCACAATTTAATAAATCCTTTTTCAATTTTGATTTAATGTATACACAAAATTCATTTTCATCAAAATTGTATGCTCACTATTCATACTTTAAAACTGGTATTCCCGGTGCTGTAGTTTCTAATTATGATGGTGGAACTAATATCAAAAATGTTACAAATTCGGTTGTAGTTATCAACAATAACAATATACAGTTTGAAAATAACTTTAACTTTTTCAATACATTTGCCTTTAATTATAACAAATTTACAATACTTGATCCGAATAAAAAGCTTTATTTCCCATTTGATAAAAGAGTATCAGAACTTATTGAATTTCAATCTACTAATAGAATTAATAAAAAGTTCGATAACTTAAATTTTAATTTATCAAACTTTACAATATTATCACATTTGAATGATTTATCAAATATTAATTTATTACTCGCTAAAGCACCTAAATACAAGAGAATTTCAACAAAAACATCTATTTCTTTTGATTATAAATACGATTACAATCTATTGTTATTCTATTCACCATCATTTAATGCGGCTTACTATATTACATATTTAAACGAAGATTTAGAAAAATTTAGTAGTGAAAAAATATCATCTTATAAATTTGGGCTTACTTTACCAATATTAGTTAAAAATTTAAATATTACATCTAACTATGCACATGATGTAAGAGAACCATCTTACTCCGAAAGATTTTATTCTACAATAGATAGATTTTCTAATAAAAATTTAAAAAACGAAGATTATTACTTTTATGATATTAGTGCAAGCTATTCAAATGACTATTTTATACCATTTAATTTAAGGGTGACTTATTTCAACATAAATGCAAATAACAAAATAGTCTGGGTTCCAATAGCAAGAATGCCAGGTTTACAAATTCCAGTAAACGAAGGAAAAGTAAAATCTACAGGTTATGAAATATTTTCTAATCTTGATATTAAAGAATTGTATTCAAGTTTTAGTTTTAACTACATTTACAACAAAGCAATAAACAAAAATAGATTTTCAAATAACGATAACAGTTATAATAAAATTCTTATCTATGCACCAGTAAATAAATTGTCATTAAATCATACTTTAGAAGTAAAAAACATAAAAGCAACTACTACTTATAGTTTTATAGGTAAAAGATATTACACTGCAGATAATACTCCACGTAATAAGTTGCCAAAATATCAACTAATAGATTTTACTTTGCTTTATCAAAATAATATAGATATTGTTAAATATAGCATAGGTTTTTCAATTTTGAATTTAACAAATGAAAAATATTTTGTAATACAATCTTATCCAATGCCATTGAGAAATTATCTTTTATTCATAAATATGGAGGTTTGAAATGTTCAACAAAACCAAACTAGTTCTATTCATTGCAATTTTAGCTTTTACATTTTGGGGTTGCGAAAAAGATGATTCTTCATCCCCTGAACCATTAAAATTAAAATTTGGTAATGGTGTATTAGTAATTAATGATGGGCGCTGGGGGCAAAACAACGCTACAGTTACTTTCTTAAGTTATACAAATGATAGTTTATATGATAACCTTTTCGAAAGAGTTAACAATAGACCATTAGGAGATGTTGCAAACAGCTTTGTTAGAAAAGATGATAAAGGTTACATTGTAGTTTCAAATTCACACAAAATAGAAGTTGTTAACTTAAATACATTTGCCAGTGTTGCTAAAATTGATTTATCAGAATATAATCCAAGACATATGGTTATTGTTGGCGATTATGGATATGTAACTTCATTGGATAAAGATAAAGTTGTTAAGGTTAATTTGAAATCTTATGCTATCGAAAAAGAAATTGCTGTTGGTAGTAAGCCAGAAGGTATAGTAAAAGTTGGTGATTTCCTTTATGTTGCTAATTCTGGTTATGGTATGGGTAATACATTATCTATTATAGATACAAAAACAGACGCAGTAGTAAAGACATTGACAATAGCACAAGATCCACAGTATCTAGCAGTAGGTTCAGATAATAATGTATATGTTGTTTGTACTGGTTCTTATTCTGATCCTACAAAAAATAGTGGATTATGGAAAATTAATACAACTAATAACACAGTTGTAGATTCTATAATTATACAAAATTATCCTGTAAAAATTTGTAATTACAAAACAAATCAATTTTTAGTAACAAATGGTGATGGCGTTATAAAAGTTGATATTTCAAACAAGCAAACATCAACATTAATACCAATGAACTTAGTTAGCACTGCTTCATATCCAATGGTTTACTCAATTGCTTATGATAATGAAAAGGATGTTATTTATGCAGCTAATCCAAAAGATTTCAAACAAAATGGAGAGATTATAAAATTTGATGCTCAAGGGAATAAATTAGGTGCATTTGACTGTGGTATAAATCCAGGAACAATTGTAGTTTTAAGATAAAAATAAGTTTCATCTCCCTAAGGGTGGTATGCTTAACGCTGCCACTCTTTTTTAATTATTCGGAGTTAATATGATTTACTATGTTTCCGGCGGAGAAAGATCTGGCAAAAGCACATTTGCACAAAAATTAGCCTTGCAACTTTCTAATAATCCGTATTATTTAGCTACTGCCAGAATTTTAGATAAAGATATCCAAAAAAGAGTTGTAAAACATAAGCAAGATAGAGATGAAAGGTGGCAAACTGTTGAAATTGATGTTCATCTTTCATCTTTTGATTATACTGATATCACCGTTGTTGTTGATTGTGTTACTCTTTGGCTTACTAACATTTTTTTTGATAATAATGAAGACTTAGAAAAATCTCTTCAAATTGCAAAAAATGAAATAAATAGTTTGAAAATATCAAACTCAAATATTATATTTGTTTCAAATGAAATTGGGATGGGATTACACGCAACTAATGAATTGTCAAGAAAATTCGTACAACTACAAGGATGGATAAATCAAATTATAGCATCAAAAGCTGACATAGCTTATTTTATGATATCCGGAATACCACTAAAAATAAAAGGATAATGTATGATACACGTTTACACTGGTAATGGGAAAGGCAAAACAACATCTGCAATTGGGCAAACAATTCGTACTTCAGGTTTTGGTGGCAATGTACTATTTACGCAATTTATCAAAGATATGGAATATTCCGAAATAAATATTCTTAAATCATTACCTAACGTTGATTATCATCGTTATGGTTATGGCTGTTTTGTAAATCGATTACCTGAACAAAAAGATATTGATGTAGTAAAAAAGGGCATAAATGAAATTTTACAATTCTTGAAAACCAAAGATTACAAATTAGTTGTTCTTGATGAATTAAATATTGCATTGTATTACAATTTAATTTTTTTTGATGATATTTATGATATTTTAAAGCTTTTCAAAGATAATCTTGATAAAGATTTAGTAATCACCGGTAGATATGCACCAACTAGATTATTATCATATGCAGATTTGGTAACAGAAATGAAAGAGATAAAGCATTATTACCATAGTGATGTTACTGCACGAGATGGAATTGAAAGATGATAAAATACATTAAAGATGAGATGTTAACCTTCTATATTTCAATTAGTTATTATACAAGAATTAACTTACCATTTATCAAAATAAAAGATTTCACTGGCTTATCAAAAGCTATAAAGTATTTGCCTCTAGTTGGAATTTTATTGGGAGTTATTAATTTATTTGTTTATATTTTATCATATAGCATATTTAATGATAAATTGATAAGTTCTTTGTTTATGCTTATAGGATATGTTTATATTACACGAGCATTCCACGAAGATGGTCTTACGGATGTTTTCGATGCTTTTGGCGGGGGATACAATAAAGATAAAATTTTATTGATATTAAAGGATAGCAGAATAGGTATATTTGGGGCAACAGCTTTGATATTTTCAATCTTGTTAAGAATTATTTTTTATTCCAAAATTACTTATAGTTTTTATTCAGCAATAATTTTAGCACCATTTTTTAGTCGTTTTTATCCACTTTTAAGTGTAAAATTCTATAATTATGTTTACTCGAAGGAAAGTGAATCAAAAACGATAATCGATAAAAATTCAATAACTTATTTACTACTAATAATATATTTTTTAATGTTATTTGGTGCCCTTTTTTATATAAAAAATTATTTAATCTTTGTTCCACTGTTGAATTTAATTATTTGGTATTGGATAATGATTTATTTTAACAAAAAAATCAACGGATATCGTGGAGATTGTTTAGGGGCAATTCAACAAATATCTGAAATAATCTTTTTAATAACATATTATGCAGTAACAAAATGAACAACAAAAAAGAAATTTATTTAATAAGGCATACAGCTCCCAAAGTTGAAAAAGGCATTTGTTATGGCCAAACAGATTTAGATCTAGCTTCTTCATTTGAAGATGAGAAAAATAGAATTATTTCTCTCATTCCAAATAATTTTGATATAGTTTTTTCAAGTCCATTAAAAAGATGTTATCAGTTGGCAAAATCTTTTAAAACCGTTGCATTTGTTACTTTAAATGAATTATTAGAGATAAATTTTGGCGACTGGGAATTAAAAACTTATACAGAATTAACTAATAACGAATTTAATGATTGGTGTACCGATTTTATCAATAAAATACCACCTAATGGTGAATCCTATAAGGAAATGTTTGAAAGGGTAAAAGCTGGCTGGGAAATTATTTTGAATAGCAAATATCAAAATATTGCTATAGTTACACATAGCGGTGTTATTAGAATAATTTTTGCGTTAATACTTGAGATAGACCTAAAATATTCTTTTAGAATCGAACAAAAATACGGTGCTGTTAATAAAATAAATGTTGACGGAGAAATTATAAGTATTGAATATACAAATAGATAGATTAAATATCCTCAGAAACTACTTGAGTTCTCAAAGCTATTTCTTCTAAAATAGAAGATACATTTAAACATTTTGAAAGTTCGCCGTGATAAACTTTAGCTTTTCCTTTATTATGAGCTTCAAGTGTTTTTGCTTCAGCTTCCTTAAAACTACATTGAGTTGCTTTCATAAGTTGCAAAATTACTTCATCGAATGTATGAAAATCATCATTAAACAATATTACAGAAAAGGGAAGAGATAATTTTGTATTATCAATTGTTTCTACTTGTTTTTCTATTGTAGGTTTATTTTCAGTCATAGCATTCAAATATTTTATTTACAAATGTATAAAAATTAGCAATAAAAATCAATATAGAAATAGTCAATATAACTTTATATTTCTTATGAATTAAATATTTTTTTTACTAAACTGATTGATTATTTGCAATATTGATTTTAGTTAAAATTTCTATCTAAAGCGATATTATTTTTTTTAAGAAAATCATCAAAATTAGTTAATAAATGAATTGCTAAAATAGCATTTTCTTTTAACAAAATTGGAATTTCTTCTAATATAGGATAAGCTAAAAAGCTATCTTTAGAATATAAAAAACTATCATTATATTTATTCAAATCTGTTTTTGTAATTGGACATAGTAATTTTGGTTGATTATCAAACAAAGGTTGTTTTTCAATTATAATTAATCCTGTTGGATTTAATGGATTAGCAGAATAATCAAAGGGTCTATGTTCAATAATTTTATAATTTAATTTTTGAGCAGTTTCAAAAAGTTTAGTAATATAACCATGTTTTATCATTCGTTCTTGTGCTTTTTTGTTAGCAAATTCATATGCGGGTTCTAAAAGTATAAGAAATTTTTAACATATACGATATAATTCTTTAAGAGCCTCTTCTTCTCTACCACCATTAGGTTCAATAGAGTGATTTGTATAAACAATATCTATTGAATTATCGTTTAATGGGATATTAAATAGATCAGCTACAAATAAGTTGACATTTTCAATTTGTAAATATTTTGTTAATTCTTTTGCAAATTTTAATCTTGACCATGAAATATCAAAACCAAAAATATTTAAATTTTGATTATTTAATTGCTTTATTAAATAGCTTAATGTTGTTGCTTCTCCTACACCAATTTCAATGATAGAATTAAAAGGCGTTAAATTATCGATAATTTTAGCAAGACTTGAACAAAAATTTTTCCTAAAATTAGGCTGTGTATTGGATTTTGTGTAAATAGGATAGAAAAGAAAGAAAATATTTGACAATATAAAATGGTATAGTAATTTAGAAAAATAAAATAAAAAAATTAGTAGAAGCACAATGGCATTTGGTAAAGAATTTAGCAAGCTATTATTAGAAAAGCTAAAAGGCATCAAGATTATAGAAGAATTAACAGGAAAAGGAGGATTATTGAGGGTCATTTGAAATTTTGTATCTGTTACAAATTATTAGAAATAAATTTTTACTTCAATTTAAATAATTAGCTTTTAGGATATAATAACAAAGTTTTTTAAAGAAAGATAAATAATAAAAATTTCTTAGTTATTTTTCCAGACAAAATTTAAATATCACCCCCTTGCAAGTTCTGTTAAAAATATCTATCAAGCAAGTTGTCTAAATGAAGCTAAAGAACATTTAGAAAATCTAAAAAATCAATGGGAAGGGAAATATGCTTATTTTGTAAAAACATGGGAAGATAATTTTGATACTTTAACAACTTTTTTGAATTCACAATTGAAATACGTAAATTATTATATACAACTAATACTATTGAAGCAATTCATAAAGAATTTTGTAAGGTAGCTAATCTAAAAGTAATTTTTCCTAGTGCTTTGATAAAGGTTATATTCCTGAAAATTACTAGTATTGCTAAAAACGAATTAAACATATTATAAATTGGTCTTTGATTTATCTCAACTTTCGATTGTATCTGGAGAGAGAATTACTAAATATTTATAACTCTTTTTTCTGTTTATACAAAAATTTTACACTCCTAATATTTGCTTTAATTATTTTTTTTAATTAACTTTAAAAAATAAGAAATAAAATTTTTCTTCGAAATTGGTAAATATTTGGCTGTATCCAAAATTTTGTGTAAACAGAATAATGAATGTGTTATACAATATAATTGATAAATACATAGTATATTCACTAATATATTTATATACAGTATATTATAACAATTCAAATGTTGTTGGTTTTTACTTAATATTTTATCGTATATTTCAGTTTACACAAAAATTTTTACACACACAAATATTTTAATGTGATTGTTTAGAGTGAAAAGTCTAATAATTTGGAAAGTAGTATAATTGAAATTCGAAAAAGGTTATATAAGTTTACTTAATGTATGAAAATTTTTAATTAAAACAAGCATATAAATTCTAAAAAATTTTAGAAACACATATTTAATATATATGCCAATAATGTAAAATGAAATTTGATAATTATATACAACTTACACTTGACTATTATCTTAAAATATTAGAAAAATTTCAAATAGTAGAAAGAATGATGAAATACACATTTTTTTATATGAAAAATTAATTTAAATCTTATTAACTACAACAATGTAATTAAAATACTAATAAACTTATATTTTAATCAATAATATTCATTTTATCAATGAAAGAAGAAAAACTAAGTATAAAAGAAGAACTAGCAGAACAATGGAAAAATTCTGGTATAAATGAAGGTGATATCGTTCTGATACACAGTGATTTGAAAAGAACATTATTTAATTACTATCAGAAAGGAATTAAATTAAGCTCTAATGATATCTTAGAATCTTTTATAATGGCTGTTGGCAAAAGTGGAACTTTACTTTTCCCACTATTTAATTTTGATTTTACCAAAGGAGTTCCTTTTGATATTAGGATAACACCTTCACATATGGGGGCTTTAACTGAAGCTGCAAGAAAATATCCTACAAGTGTAAGAACTGGTCATCCTATATATTCTTTTGCAGTAATTGGAAATCTTGCTAATAAATTTTCTAATATTGATAATTATAGTGCCTATGGTGCTGATTCACCATTTGCAATTTTAACGCAGTTAAATGGTAAAATTGCTATACTTGATCTACCTGATCAAAATAGTATGACGTTTTATCATCATATTGAAGAAATTAATCAAGTCGATTATAGATATCACAAAGAATTTTCCGGCTTATATACTGATATTTATGGTATTACTAAAAATAAAACCTACAGTATTTTTGTTAGAGATTTAGAAAGAAACGTTGTTACTCATGTTAATCCTATGGGGGAATTACTTTGGAAAGAAGGATTATATAAAGGTGATAAACCCTACGAAAAATCTGGTCTGAGAGTTATTAATGCACGAAATTTATTTGATTTTGTTACTGAAATTATAAAAAAAGGTAAAGCATTAAATTTATTATATAAAATAGAAAAGGAGTAATATGGAACATATAGGCTATGATATGTATAATTTATGTAAAGAACTTTTTCCAATTTGTAGAAGCATTACCGGTAATGGATTTAGAAAATCTTTAGAAATATTAAAAAATTATTTACCTAATCTAACTACTTACGAAGTACCTACAGGTACTAAATGTTTTGATTGGGAAGTTCCAAAAGAATGGAATATTAATGATGCATATATAATTACACCAAATGGAAATAAAATTTGTAATTTTAATGATAATAATTTACATATTGTAAATTATTCAATTCCTGTGAATAAAACTGTTTCTTTGGAAGAACTTCAAATGCATTTACATTCATTACCTAAACAGCCAGATGCAATACCATATATTACATCATATTATAATGAATATTGGGGCTTTTGTATTAGTCATAATGAAAGAAAAAAATTAGAGCCTGGTTTATATCATGTATATATTGATAGTGAATTAAAAAATGGACATTTAACTTATGGTGAAGTTATAATTCCTGGAAATTCTAAAAAAGAAATATTTTTTTCTACTTATCTTTGCCATCCTTCTATGGCTAATAATGAACTTTCTGGACCTGTAGTTACAACTTTTTTAGCAAATTTTATATCTAAATTGCCTAACCGTAATTATACCTACAGATTGATATTTATTCCGGAAACCATCGGCTCAATTGTTTATTTGAGTAGAAATTTAAAATATATGAAAGATAACATTATTGCAGGTTTTGTTGTTACTTGTGTGGGGGATGAGAATTATTATTCTTTTTTATCTTCAAGAAATGGAGATACGTTAGCTGATAAAGTAGCTTTACATGTTCTTAACAATTTACATCCAGGTTTTAAATTTTATAGCTTTCTAGAAAGGGGAAGTGATGAAAGACAATACTGTAGTCCTGGTATTGATCTACCTGTTTGCTCTGTAATGAGAAGTAAATATGGTTGTTATCCTGAATATCATACATCTTTAGATAATTTAAATTTTATTTCTCCTAATGGATTATATGGTAGTTTTGAAGTCCTTAAAACAATTGTAGAATGCCTTGAAAACAATCATACTTATAAAACTACAATACTTTGTGAACCAAGACTTGGTAAAAGGGGCTTATATCCTAATATAAGTACTAAAGATACACATCAATTAGTTAAAAATATGATGAATTTCTTAGCATTTTGTGATGGATCGTTAGATTGTATTGATATTGCCAATAAAATAAATGTTCCTTTATGGGAGCTTACTGATACCATAACAAAATTAGAGAATCAAGGTGTAATTGAAAAAATTTAATTTAAATATATTAATTATGCTTCCCAAATTTGTTGTTTGAGAAACCGATAAATTTTCATATTATTAAAATTATTTTAAATTATTGAAGTTTCTATTAGTTCAGAAATTTGATTAATTTATTTTATTTATATAAATAAAAAAGCTAAAGATTTTTTAAAAATTCATCACAATTAGTCAAAAGATGAATTGCTAAAATAGCATTTTCTTTTAACAAAATTGGAATTTCTTCTAATATAGGATAAGCTAAAAAGCTATCTTTAGAATATAAAAAACTATCATTATATTTATTCAAATCTGTTTTTGTAATTGGACATAGTAATTTTGGTTGATTATCAAACAAAGGTTGTTTTTCAATTATAATTAATCCTGTTGGATTTAATGGATTAGCAGAATAATCAAAGGGTCTATGTTCAATAATTTTATAATTTAATTTTTGAGCAGTTTCAAAAAGTTTAGTAATATAACCATGTTTTATCATTCGTTCTTGTGCTTTTTTGTTAGCAAATTCATATGCGGGTTCTAAAAGTATAAGAAATTTTTAACATATACGATATAATTCTTTAAGAGCCTCTTCTTCTCTACCACCATTAGGTTCAATAGAGTGATTTGTATAAACAATATCTATTGAATTATCGTTTAATGGGATATTAAATAGATCAGCTACAAATAAGTTGACATTTTCAATTTGTAAATATTTTGTTAATTCTTTTGCAAATTTTAATCTTGACCATGAAATATCAAAACCAAAAATATTTAAATTTTGATTATTTTATTGCTTTATTAAATAGCTTAATGTTGTTGCTTCTCCTACACCAATTTCAATAATAGAGTTAATAGGTAAGAGATTATTAATAATTTTAGCTAAGGCAGAGCAAAATTTTTTTCTAAAGTTATTATTATCAGATAAATCTTTTGTATAGCTACCAGCTTGAAATTCATAACTTATAAGAATATCTTCAATAGTATTTTGTGTTTGATTATTTAAATTCTTTAAATATTGAATTATATTTCCACCACTGGAATAGATTTCTTTAATTTTGTTAATATGAGCAAATTTATCCATATAAACCTTTAAATTTTGATAAAAACAACTACTAATATAAATATAAATTTCATTTTTATAGATAAAAAAACTAAAAAATAAGTAGAAATATTATCAAATAGAAATATATATTTAAATTAAAAATAAATTGCTATTACAATATATTATAAATTTGTTTTTAAACTAAATGTTTATTAATTTGTAAAGCAAAATTTAATTTAAGGAGCAATATTATGAAATTTTTTATTGATACTGCAAATTTAAATGAAATCAAAGATGCAGCAGATTTAGGTTTGGTAGATGGAGTTACTACTAATCCATCATTAGTTGCAAAAGAAGGTGCAAAAGATTTTCAATCTCATATTTTAAAAATCTGCGAACTAATTGATGGTCCTATTAGTGCAGAAGTAATCTCTACAGATTATGATGGCATTATCAAAGAAGCTAAAGAATTAGTTAAGATTCATAAGAATATTGTAATCAAAGTACCTTTGATCAAAGAAGGCTTAAAAGCTGTTAAAACTCTATCTCAAGAAGGAATTAAAACAAATGTAACTCTTTGTTTCTCTCCTTCACAAGCTTTGTTAGCTGCTAAAGCTGGTGCTACTTATATTAGTCCTTTCGTTGGTAGACTTGATGATATCAGTCATAACGGAATGGATTTAATTGCTCAAATTAAACAAATTTATCAAAACTATGATTATAAGACTGAAATATTAGTAGCAAGTATTCGTCATCCTATGCACTTGGTAGAAGCTGCTTTGATGGGGGCAGATGTTGCTACTATGCCATATAATGTTATTATGAATTTATTCAAACATCCACTTACAGATATTGGTTTAGAAAAATTTTTAGCAGATTGGAATAAATTAAACAGTAAATAGAGGGCTAATTCCAATGAAAACTACAAGATTTAATTCAGTACACAAAAAACTTGGGGCAAAACTTGTTGATTTTGCTGGCTATGAGATGCCCGTTCAATACTCATCTATCATAGCAGAACATAAAGCTGTACGTGAAAAAGCTGGTATTTTTGATGTTTCTCATATGGGTGAATTTTTTGTTGAAGGTCCAGAAGCTGAAAAATTAGTAAATTATATCGCTACAAATGATGTTACAAAACTCTTTGATGGTAAAGTTCAATATTCTACAATGTTATATGAAAATGGTGGAATTGTAGACGACTTATTGGTATATCGTTTTAACAATCAAAAGTATATGCTTGTCGTTAATGCTTCAAATATCGAAAAGGATTTTGAGTGGGTTACAAAAAATAACAAATTTGATAAAGTATTCGAGAAATTTAATTCTACAAATATTTTTATTTCAACCATAAGCACATTATGGACAATTTTAGAATTATTCAACTTAAAAAAATTCGAAACTCTAATTGTAGATGAAGCCTCTCAAATTTTAGAGCCACAAATTGTCGGAATATTAAAATACTTCGATAAATGGATTTTGATTGGAGATGATAATCAACTTCCTGCCGTTGTTTTACAACCGGAAAGTGATAGCTTGTGCAATGAACCGCTATTGAATCAAATATTTTTGAAAAATTTCAGAGAATCTCTTTTTTATAGATTAAAATTAAATGCAATTCATAAGGGCTGGAACGATGCTTACGGTATGCTGGAATATCAATATAGAATGCACCCCGATATTGTAGAATTTCCTTCAAAAGAATTTTACGGAAATAAGCTAAAAACAGGTTGTGGTTATTCTGGTAAACAGGAAATTTTTAATAACTTTAGTCATCCACTGGTTGATGTACTTAAAAAAACGCGTGTTATATTTATACCTTCTGTAAAAGAAACAACTATTAAAAAAAATGATAATGAAGCAGAAATAACAAAATATTTAATCGAGTTTTTTGCAAATTTTTACGAAAATGAAAAAGATTTTAGTAATAAAATTGGTGTTATAACACCGTATAAAGCTCAAATAGCAAATATTAAGTCCCATTTAAATAATAAATTTCAAAATATTACTATTGATACTGTTGAAAGGTTTCAGGGGAGTGAAAGAGATATAATAATTTACTCGGCAAGTATTAATAATACTTATCAGCTAAAAAATTTACAGGTTGTCAATGAGTTTAATTGTGATAGAAAACTAAATGTTGTTTTAACAAGGGCAAAAAAAATAATGGTAGTTGTTGGAAATGAAGAAATTTTGAAAGAAAATCCAATTTATGCAAGATTAATTGATCATATCAAACATAAAGATGGATATATTAAACAGGAAATTTTATTTAATTTATAGAATTATGTGTTTTTGAAGAAAGTGAAATAAGTTTTTATATTAAAATATATTTTATTGTTTTTTTATTTAAAAAATTTAAAAAATTAATATTTATTATTTTTGTTTTTAAAGAAATAATTGGAACTTGCTTATCATGTTTATGGAAGTAAAAATTAACCAATGCAAGTAAAAATTGATAAAATAATTCGATCAAAAAGAAAGACCATTGCACTCCAATTAACTGATGAGGCTACCCTTATAGTTAAGGCACCTTTTGAAGTAAGTGAAGAAACTATAAATAATGTTGTCTTTAAACATCAAAAATGGGTAGAAAAAAAGAAAAATGAGGTACTTAGCAGGGACCCAAAATTTGCAGAAAAAGAATTTGTAAATGGAGAAGGGTTTCTTTATCTTGGAAAATCATATAAATTATACATTGTTAACGAGCAGGATATACCATTAAAGTTTGATAATGGCTTTTTTCTTTTGAAAGAATATCAACCAACTGCCAAACAGTTATTTGTCAACTGGTATAAAGAAAAAGCGTATGAAAAGATTTCTGAAAGGGCAGAGTGGTATGCTAGGCAAAGAGGATTTGTTATTAACAATATTAATATTACAGATGCAAACATAAGATGGGGGTCTTGCTCTCCTAAAGGAAATTTGAATTTTTCGTGGCGTTTAATTATGGCACCATTACCTGTCATAGATTATGTTGTAGTCCACGAACTTGCCCATCTTGAAGAAAAAAATCATTCTAGGAATTTCTGGAATATTGTAAAAATGCTATTTCCTGATTACGAAAATTCAGAAAACTGGTTAAAAAAGAATGGGTATTTATTAAGATTATGATAATAAAAAACATTAAATATTTAGAGATTATAAAATTATTAAACCTTTAATAGGGTGGTGATGATGACCAAAGAACAAAAATTCTACAAAGCATTGTAGCATGTGTTTATCGGTGCTAAAATAGAAGGAACTGGAGGTTTTGTTAATTTGATTTGTCCGTTTGATAAGATTAATTTAAGAAAATTCTTTACATTTCTTTTTGATGAAACATGACTTAATACTTAAAACGAAATTTAATATCATTTATTTAAGCAAGAGATAAGACGAGATTCGTCGTACCTAAGAGTTTATTAAATCAAAAGGAGAGTTTATGACAACTCACAAGTTGATAATTGGTAACTGTATGAGCATGCAAGAAATTCCAGATGAGAGTGTCCATCTGATGGTGACTTCACCACCTTACTTTAATGCCCCCTTTGATTACAAAGGACTGTTCAAGAATTATGACCAATTTTTAGAAGTCTTAAAAAGGGTTGCTAAAGAAGTATTTAGAGTTTTGCAAAATGGCAGAATTTCTGTACTAAACATTGACGATATGCTTGTCAATGGGGAGAAGTTTCCCATCGTTGCTGATGCTACAAAAATATTCCAAGATGCAGGTTTTAGATATAGAGACAGAATAATCTGGTAAAAAAACCCGATGGGTATTTAAGAATAAGTCGGAGGAGTGGTGTTCTTTTACAAAATCCTTATCCGATGTATTTCTACCCTGACAATCTTTTAGAAAGTATTCTTATTTTCCAAAAGGGGAAATTTGATTATCGTTCAATTCCCAAAGAAATAAGGGAAGCATCAAAGATTGATATAAAAGAGTTTTCTGACAATAAATGGTATATGACTCTTTGGGAAATGGTAAATATTTTACCCGGTTCGCCTCTGGAGAAAGAGATTGCCGCATTCCCTGAGGAGCTACCTTATAGAATTATAAAACTATTTTCGTACAAAGGAGAAACAGTTTTGGACCCGTTTGTAGGAAGTGGGACTACTATGAAAGTGGCAAGACAGCTTGGAAGGAATAGCATTGGAATAGAGATCAAAAAATCACTAATTCCTATAATTAAGAAAAAACTTGGCTTTGAAGGACAATTAAGTCTTGATAATCAGGAAGATATATTTGAAGTAGTCATAAGAGAAGGAGGTAAATATGGATGTATCAGCTAAAATAACAGGAATAAAATACTCGCCTTTTTTATGCCGTGATTTAAGGGTATATGATATTTCAGATATTGATTCTGCCTTATCTCAAGATGGCTCTTTCTTGTTAAATGTTGATGATAAAAACCGAGTTGCATTAAGCTGGTGGGTTTCTGCAAAAAGAACAAGGTCCTATCCATACGCACGGGTTTACGATACTTTGAGTTTTAAAGGTAAAAAGATAACAATAATCCCTATTTTTAAGGATGAAGGCAAAGAAGGCGATAGAGATTTTTTGCAGTGGGACACAATTTCCTTGATGAGTTTATTGTGAATATATGTGATTATCGGTTATTATAAAACCGCTGAAAGAAGCCAAAGATACAGGCATAAAATAACAAATCAGAGATTTGATATGCAGTATATTAAAGAAAAGATAAACAACATTCTATCTTATCACTCAGATGCTCTACATTGGATTAACCCAGATAGAAGAAATTGGAGAAATTTGTAATAAAGCGTTAAATTGTTATGAAGAGATTTCAAAGAAGACAGGGGTTGAAATGCATTCAATAGATTCTGCTGAAAAGAGAATAAATGAACTTATTAAAGGTAAAGAAACTTTTATGCATCTTTCAAGAGAATTGGCAAAAAAGGCACAAGATAGAGAAAGTATCACTGTACAACCAAAAGAGAAATTATCTGGCTTAAAAGCGACATTAACAATTAAAAATTATCTTGGTGGGTACTATTTTCTTACTTGCGATGAAGTTAAAGTAGAAAAAGGTACAATTTATTTAATTGAAGGTAAACATAGCAAACAAGGTATAATCCCGTCATTAGAAGATATAAAGGATGGGCTATTTAAAATGATATTATTCACCAATCTTACAGAAGTAAAAATAGGGGAGAAGGAATTCAATCCAGTTGCTGTTTTAAAACTAACAAGCAGTGTTAAATTTGAGAAAGAAAAATTAAAAGGTTCTCAACTTGAGACATTAAGATTGTTGAACAACGAAGCAAAAAGAAATAATTTTAAAGTAATAATTAATGATACTGATTTGCATAAAATAATTCTATAAGGAAAAGCCATGCAACAGAATACACCAAATATCAAAGCGGGTAGTACAATTAAAGGCTCTTATTGGCCAGAACCCGTTATTGTAAAGTTGATTGAACCCCATGGGGATTACATTCACATAGTTGGTGAAACACAAAAAAGCAGGCAACATATTGATCAACTGATACCAATTGGAGAATTACAGAATATCGAGGTTATTACTACTCAACCACTCTTTACGCAGGAAGGATGGAAGGTTTTTTTATCGTTAGAATCAATAAGATACCGATATGCCTCCTTATATGATCCATTACTGGCAATGAATGTTTCAAAGGTTGATCCACTCCCTCACCAGATAGAAGCAGTTTATGGATATGTGTTAAAATTTCCACGAATTCGTTTTTTGATAGCAGATGATCCGGGCGCTGGTAAAACAATTATGGCTGGTCTGATAATTAAAGAGTTAAAACTAAGGCAGTTAGTTAAGCGAATTCTTGTTATTTCTCCTGGACACTTGAAAGATCAGTGGAGGCGTGAACTTAAAGAACGGTTTGATGAAAACTTTGAAGTAATAGATCGAACCCGTTTTGATTCTGTTTATAGAACCAATGTCTGGGAAAAAGAAAATCAGATTATTACCTCAATAGACTTTGCTAAGAAAAAGGACATCCTACCAACCTTATCGGCAACTCATTTTGACCTTACAATTGTTGATGAGGCTCATAAAATGAGTGCTTACAGGTACGGCGAAAAATTAGATAAATCAGAAAGGTACAAACTTGGCGAAGTGTTGTCATC